>ENA-ORXM01002807-ORXM01002807.1-marine-metagenome-genome-assembly--contig:-NODE-2807-length-19123-cov-4.485561_pt1 | contig 19123 bp, 16 predicted proteins | sample MGYA00237867_ERZ511480 | MGnify/ENA primary metagenome ERZ511480 (study PRJEB26309, sample SAMN06266103) | marine metagenome | isolation source: Algal blade | place: United Kingdom:Sidmouth, United...
GGCGATCCACGCGTTGCGGGTGACGTTGGTCTGGCGTGTGGACATGATGCGGCCTGCGATACGGCCGTAGATGCCTCGCGGGTTCGAGAATTGGGCGATGACGTTACTTCGGATTCGTTGCTTGATGCTCATTTGTCGTCCTTTGGGGTCGGGGTTCGGGCGGTCAGTCGGTGAGGGTGAGGTGGGGGAGGTGCCGGTCGATCCAGCGGGGGGTCCACCAGTTCCAGCGGCCCATGAGCTTCATGGATGCGGGCACGAGCAGGGCTCGCACGATGGTGGCGTCGATGACGATGGCAACGGCGAGGGCGAACCCGATTTCTTGGATGTCGATGACCGATGTGAACGCGAAGGCACCGAAGACGGCGGCTTGGATGGCGGCGGCTGAGGTGATTGGTCGTGCAGTGTGTTGCATGCCTCGGGTGACCGCCTCGGTGTTGTTGCCGGTGCGGTTCCATTCCTCTCGCATGCGGCCGAGGAGGAACAGTTCGTAGTCCATGGAGATGCCGAACAAGATGACGAATGCGAACAGGGGGAGGTAGGACTGGATGTAGCCGGGGGACGTGAAACCGAACAGCGATTCGCCGAGGCCGTCCTGGAACACGACCACGACCAGTCCGTAGGCGGCGCCGACACTGAGCAGGTTCATCACGATCGCCTTGACCGCCAACGCGGGACTGCGAAAGACGAGCATCAACAAGATGAAGGTGATGGCGAGGACGTAGGCAATGACGAATGGGAGTTTGGCGTTCATCTCGGCGGACTGATCGATGATGCTGGCGGTCATGCCGCCGACGAGGACCTCGGAACCCTCGGTTTGATGGGTGGGAGCGATGTCGTTGCGGATGCGTTCGACAAGAGCGGTTGCTTCGTCGCTGTCGGGTGCCGCTGTCGAGGTTGCGACGATGTAGGTCGTGCCGTCGTCGCTTGTGGCGACGGGCCGGACGTCGGCGACCCCAGGGTCCGCGTTGAGCTGGGCTAGCAGCGCATCTGGGCCGTTCTCGACGCCTCCGCTGGCGGCGGGTGTCAGGGTGATTTCGATTGGTGAGGTGGCGCCCTGGCTGAAGTGTTCTTCTAGGACGGCGAGGCCACGGCCCGAGGGTTGATCGGCCACGGCGTCGGTCCCGGAGCTCATGCCCAGTTCGAGGCGAAGTGCCGGCGCGGCGATTGCGATGAGGGCAACCCCGATGATGGCGGTGACCAGCGCGGGTCGGCGCATCACGAGGCGGGCGATGCGTGCCCACGCCCCGTTGGCGTCGTGGACACCACGGGGTTGGGTGGGTCGGATCTTGCCCTTGTCCACCCGGGTCCCAAGCCAGGACAACACTGCTGGAAGCAGGGTCAGCGCCGCGGCGACCATGGTCACGACGGTGACCATGACTGCGATTGCGAGGTCGTGGAAGATTGGGCTGTTCACCATGAAGAGTCCCGAGACTGCGATGACGGTGGTCATGCCGGAGAAGAGCACCGATCGTCCTGAGGTGGATACGGCTGCAACGGCTGCGTGCTCGCCGCTGTGGCCGTCGGCGAGTGATTCTCGAAAGCGGGCAACGATGAACATCGCGAAGTCGATGCCGACACCGAGACCGATCAGGGTGGCGATGTTTTCGGTGAGCAGGTTGAAGTCTGTGAGGTAGCTCAGTACGCCGAGCACCCCGAATGTGGTGGCTATCCCGACACCGGCCAACAGCAGCGGAAGGCCGGCGGCTACCACCGCGCCGAACGCCAACAGGAGAACGACCAGTGCGATGGGGAGGCCAATGGTCTCGGCGCGGGCGAGGTCGTCTTGGGCGACCCGGTCGACATCGACGACGAGGGGAGATTCCCCGGTGAGCCAAACGTCAACCTGGCTGTTCCCAGATCCTTCGAGCAGCTCGACCAGCTCTTCGGCGACTGCCTGGCGTTCGGTGACAGACCCGGTCACGGTCAGCGCCGTGAACGCCGCACTTCGGTCAGCCGAAACCTGACCTGTGCCTGCAGCTGCAAGGGGCGACGAGGCGTTGATGACGGCCGGGTGCGTGAGCGCAACGCCGGTCGCTTCCTCGACGATACGGCGAAACTCGGGATCGTCGAGGGTGAGGTCCGTTGACTCGAACACGATCAGGTCTTGTTCGGTGTCGCCGACACCGAACTCGTCCTGGAGCAGGGTTTCGACTGCAGCAGCCTCTGAGCCTGGTGTGGTGCCGCTCGCGGCGGTGAGGTTGTCGCTGAAGTTGGACGAGAACGCGACGCTGAGACCGACGACGGCGAGGAGCCATGAGAGGATCAATTGCCGTCGTCGGCGGACGACCCATTGTCCGTATCGTTCGAATCGGTCAGGCGGCCCCAGCGCCGACGGGGTTTGGTCGTGATTCGGTCGCGGTGTCGGTCGATTCGTTCCACGCGGCGTGCGTTGCGCTGGTCGCGCCGGTTCTGGTGTCGTTGTCGGCGCCGTTTGCGAGGATCGGACGGGTTGGGTTCGGTCATGGTCGTCTCCGGCTTGGTGGGTTGCGGGTGAGGCCTGCCTTGGTTGGGTTGTTGGTGGTTTGCCGTGCATGGTTGCTCCTTGGGCGGGTGCTCGTCTCGGGTGACTCTCGGCAGCTTCGGGTACGGGCCTTGGCGATGCCTTGGAGCGTGGTCGGTGGCGCTCCAAGGACCTTCCAAGGGAGCCGGATCTAGTCTTTGATCGTGAACTACCGCATCCTTGGACCCTTCGAGGTCACCCGCGGCGGCGAGACGCTCGCCGTGGGAGGCCCGCGCCAGCAGGCGGTCCTGGTCGCCTTGCTCATGCACGCCAACGAGGTCATCTCGACCAGCCAGCTCATCGACATGGTCTGGGGTGATGATCTGCCGGCGAACGCGGCTAACACCCTGCACGGCTACGTGTTTCACCTTCGCCGCGCCCTCGAACCGACTCGCGGTCAAGGAAAGCCCGCGGAGATTCTCGTTTCTGAGCCCAACGGATACCGCCTGCACGCCCGGCCCGACGAGATCGACGCAGCGCAGTTCGAACGACTCGCCGACCACGGCCGCCGCCTTCTTGAGGCAGGCGACCCTCGGGCTGCGGAATCTACCCTCACCGAGGCACTCGGGCTCTGGCGATCAGACCCGCTCCCGGGGTTCGAGGATCTCGAGTTCGCCACCACCGAAATCTCTTGGCTTAGCGAGCGCCGAACCCAAGCGGCAGAGGATCGCCTGGCAGCGTTGCTCAACACGGGGCAAGACGATGCTGTCATCGCTGCTGCGGAGACGTTGTGTAGTCAGCATCCGTGGCGAGAACGGCTGTGGGGGCAGCGGATGATCGCGCTGTACCGGGTCGGCCGCCAGGCCGACGCGCTCGCCGCGTTTCAGGAGGTACGCGAGACAATGATCGATGAGCTGGGAGTGGAGCCCGGTTCTGACCTGCGCACGCTCGAACTACGGATCCTCGCCCAGGACGTCGAGCTCGATCTCCGGCCGACCGCGGGCGCCAAGGTGCTGACGCCGGATTATCCACCCCACGGCTTGCCCCATCCAGTGTCGTCGTTCATCGGGCGCGAGGACGACATCGGTCGGGTCGGCGACGCCGTCGGTCAAGCTCGCTTGGTCACGATTCTGGGCCCCGGGGGAGTCGGCAAGACGCGCCTCGCGATCGCTGCCGGGCATCAACTCGCCGCTGCGTTCGACGACACATTCTTCGCCGATCTGTCAACCATCGCCGATCCCGCGTTGACCGCCGATGTCGTCGCAGCGACGCTCGGAGTTGATGACACATCAGACAGGCCGGTGTCCGAGTCGATCATCAGCCTGCTGACCGGGCGCAAGATTCTGCTCGTGCTGGACAACTGCGAACACCTGATCGACGCAACCGCCCGACTCACGGCCGAGGTGCTCGCCTCGTGTGCGGCACTGACCATCGTCGCGACATCGCGAGAAGCAATCGGGATCGACGGTGAACACATCGTCGCGCTCGCACCGATGTCAATACCCCCGATTGGCTGGCATGGCCGGCTGGCAGATTCACAGGACTTCGAGTCGGTACGACTGTTCTGCGCCCGTGCCCGCGCCGTATTGCGCGACTTCGACCCAGAAATCGGCTGGGACCACATCGCTACGGTCTGTCGAGCTGTTGATGGCGTGCCCCTCGCGTTGGAACTGGCCGCAGCGCGGCTGCGGTCGATGCCCCTCGACGTACTCGCAGGGCGTATTGAGGACCGGTTTCGTCTGCTCACAGGCGGTTCTCGTGCCGCGGTGTCGCGCCAACGCACTCTCGAGGCGGCGATCGACTGGAGCTACGATCTCCTTGAACCAGCGGAACAGCTAGGCCTCGCCCGGGCATCGGTGTTTGTCGGAGGGTTTACAACCGAAGCTGCAGAGTTCGTGCTCGGCTGTGACCCCATTGAGACCTACGATGTTGTCGACCTGATCGGCCACCTCGTAGACAAGTCCCTTCTTTCGCTCGAGCCGGGCACGGGGCGCTATCGCAGTCTCGAAACCATCCGGCAGTACGCGAGCACCAAGCTCGACCCCATCGATGCTGAGCAGAGCCGGCGACAACACGCCGTCTGGTCCGCCGATTTCGCGTCCCGACACGCACCGGGCATGCGCAGCGGTGGAAGCCCGGCGACCATCGCCGCGCTCGATGCCGAAGCAGCAAATCTTCGAGCCGCCGTCAACTGGGCACTGGAGAGCGACGAAGGTGACCTCGCCGTATCCCTTTCAGCCGACCTCGGCGCCTGGTGGGAGATTCGAGGCCACCTCAGCGAAGGACGCGACAAACTCGAGCGGTCCCTCGAGACTGGAGCGGGCACAGCGCTGGACCAATATCGCGCAACCCTCGCCGTGGGTTTTATCGCTCGCCGGCAAGGCGACCACCTCGAAGCCCTCCAGTACACCGACACCGCTGTCGCCGGCCTCCGCCAACTCGGTGAACAGGGCGAACTCGCGCACGCACTCGGACGGATGGCGTGGGTGACCCTAGGAGCAGGCGATCACGCCACAGCCGAGGAGCTCGCCCACGAAGGCCTCGACCTCGCCACCCAGCTCAACGACCCCGCCATACCCCCATGGATGCACCTCGGACTCGGCCACGCGGCCTACCAGCGCGGCGACTTCGACGCTGCCGCCGATCTACTCGCCCGGGCACGCCAAGGATTCACTGACATCGACAACCGACCGGGACTCGGACGAGCACTCTTCCACCAAGCCCAGCTCGCACTCGAACTCGCCGACACCGACACCGCCGCCGACGCAGCTGCCGAATCCGTTCGGCTCATGCACGCCGGAGGCGACATCAACGGAACCCTCATGAGCCTCGAGGTCGCCGCCCAAGTTGCCAGCGCCACAAACAACGCCCTCACCGCACTGCGGCTCCTTGCTGCCGCCTCTGCATTCAGAAAGGGGCTCGGCGCCCACGACCGAGGCAGCGGACTCAGCGGAATCGACGATCTCCGCAGACACTGCGAATCGGCGCTCGGAATAACCGAAACGGAGAATCAAACGACCCTGGGACGACAACTCACGCTCGAACAAGCCGTCGAACAGGCAATCGAATCGTGCCGAGCCACACCCATACCGACTCACGACTCCGAGGCGACGAGAGCCTTCATGTTCACCGACATGGTCGACTCCACCAGCATCCAGACAGCACTCGGCGACCACCGCTGGATGACACTGCTCGACGCACACGACAACACCCTCCGCAAGGCCTTCGCCCACCACGGCGGCGATGTCATCAAACAACAAGGCGACGGATTCTTCGTCGTATTCATGACCGCCGCCGACGCCGTACAGGCGGCACGTGATATCCAACAGTCCCTGCGAAACCAGCGCGTCGACGCCGGCTTCGCTCCCGACGTCAGGATCGGCATCCACGAAGGAACCGCTGTCCGACGCGACGGTGACTGGGTCGGCGCGGACGTCACCACAGCGTCGCGAGTGTGCGACGCCGCCGGTGCCGGCGAGATCCTCACCACTACACCCCCTCAGAACCCGTCAGGCGGCGATCCAGAGTCGAGAACGATCGCGCTCAAGGGCCGCTCGGACCCAGCGATCGTGTATGTGATGCCCACAACAACCACCTAGTCCCACGCGGGTTCCCTGGTCAGGCCGGCGCGAGGTTCAGCTAGTGCGATCGCCAGCAGCGTGGGTCAAGGGTTGCATACGCCCCTCCGCACTGAACACATGTTCGGATCTTGATTCGGCCCGGGCCAGCTCGGCCTGGGTTTGAGTGCGATCCCGGTGGAGTCGCAGGGTTATCGGCTCATGGCGAGGATGCGGCGTGCTCCGTTGGCGACGACGGCGAAGATGAACCCGCCGGCGATCAGGTCTGGGATTGCGGAGTCGAAGGTGATGACTCCGATGGCGGCGGTGATGACGAGGGCGTTGACCTTGATGTCGTTTGCGGTGAAGATCCAGCTGGCTTGGAGGTGGACCTCATCGGATCGCACCTGGTTGAGCACGACGAGGGTGGCGATGTTGCCGGCGAGTGCGAGTGCGGACAGCACGATCATCGATGTCGGGTCGGGGAGTTCGGTGTCGACGACGTATCGGCGGATCACTTCAACGAGCCCGACTGCGGCGAGGCCGAGCTGGACGTAGCCGCTGGTGCGTGCGAGGCGCTTCTTGCGGGCGGCGGCGGTGCCGACGGCTGCGAGGCTGAGTGCGTACACGCTGGCGTCGGCGCCCATGTCGAGCGCGTCGGCGACCAGCCCCATCGAGCGGCTGATGAGTCCGACGGTGAGCTCACCAACGAAGAACCCGGCATTGATAACCAGCGCGATGAGCAGCGCCCGGCGTTCTCGCGTCGGGTCGGTCTCGGTGTTCATGTGGCTGGTGTCGTCGACGTGGCGGGCACCGAGGCCGAGCGGTTCGAGCGCATCAGTGATCGCGTCAGCGTTGGAGCGGTGCTCGATAAAGACGTCGCGCTGTTGGCTGTCGAACTCGATCCTGTCGACGTCATCGCAGTCGTCGAGTGCCATGCGAATGAGTTGTTCTTCTGCGGCGCAGTCCATCGCCGGGACGTGGAAGCGGCTGACTGTCATGGCATATCTGGTTGGGGTGCGCTCTGATCGTTCGGTGTTGACGCTGTCTGCACGATCTCGTCGAGTCGTTGTGGGGTGGTGACTCGGGGGACTTTGCGTTGACCGCCGGCTTGTCCGTTGGCTGCCATCCATGATGCGAAGGTCCCGCTGGGCACGACATCGACGTGTGGGGGAGCGATCACGATGTTGTTGCCCCGTTTCGTGCGGTAGTCGGCATTCTGCTCGGCGAGGGAGTTGTCGACGAGCGCAGCGAGGTCGCCTTGTGGCTCAGGGTCAGTTTCGATGACGTATCGGTGATGCCCGACCGTCCCGGTCGTGGCGAGCACGGGGGCGACGGCGAAGTCGTTGACGTGGAGCCCGAGCTGTCGGGCTGCGGTTGCGACTGCGATGTCGAGTTGTTCTCCGGTGATGTGCTCGCCGAACGTTGACATCGTCTGCGACACCCGGCCTGCGACCAGAACTCTTGGTGTCTCGAGGTCGACGAATCGGACGAGGTCGCCGATGGCGTAGGACCAGAGTCCGGCGCAGCTGGTCACGATCAATGCGTAGTTGGTGTCGAGTCTCACGTCGCCGATCCAATGCCGTGTGGGGTTCGGTTGGTCGAGTTGGTCGGCTTCGATGAATTCGAAGAACAGGCCGTTGTTGAGCAACAGTCGCATTCCTTCGCCTGAGCCTCGGTCGGCAACGGCGATGAAGCCTTCGCTAGCGGCGTAGACCTCGCGTAGCTCGGCATGGCTGCCTGCGAGTAGGTCGTTGAATGCGGTTTCGTATGGTGCGAAGTTGATGCCGCCGTGGGTGATCAGTTCCAGGTTCGGGAACAGCGACACCAGGCGGCGGTCTTGGCAATTCGCCGTGTCGAATGCTTGATCGAACAGCACTTGGAGCCAGGTGGGGACGCCGCTGATCGCTCTGATGTTCTTGCCGACGCAGTCTTGTGCGAAGCGTTCGACCTTCTCGTTCCAGTCAGAGATCGCAGCGAGTTCGGGCGGCGGGTAGTAGCGGTCGGTTCCCGCCCACGACGGGGTTTCTCGCGCCGCGATCCCACTGAGTTCGCCGGCAAAGGTGCCGGGGGCGAGTTCGTCGAGCGCGGGACTTCCCCCGAACAGGAACGTGCGTCCGGCACTGACTCGACTGTGCGGGTTGTTCCGAAGGTGGGCGAGGACCACTTCGAGACCGCCACGATTGTTGGCTTTGATCATCTCGTCGCTGCACGGGATGTGCTTGCTGTCCCCTGTTGTAGTGCCTGAGGATCGGGCGAAGTAACGAACGCTGCCTGGCCAGGTCACGTTGACGAGCGCCGGGAACGGCTCGGACCAGTAGTCGTTCCAGAATTCGTCGAAGGTCCGGATCGGGACGTGTTGTTGGTAGTCGGCGACGGTTTCGATTGCGGCGAAGTCGTGATCGCGTCCGAACTCCGTGTCCTTTGCCGCCTCCACCAGCTGCAGGAGTTGCCGTTCTTGGACTGCGTTTGGATCGGACGCCGGTTTGCGTCGTTTCGCGTACGCCTTCAAGGCGAGTCCGCCGAGCCAGCCTGTGAACTTGTACACGGCGACCCGTTCCTTCAGATCGCGGAGCACCGACGGCACCTTCAGTCGGTCGGCCGCTTTGCCTTGCACCGAAGGTTCAGGTTCATCGAGCAGCAGGGCAAGGTCGGTACGGATTGGCATTGGTTCGAAAGCGGACACGGCGGCTCGTCCGGTGTTGCCCACCGGGTAGCGGCCGAGCGCACTTCCCGGACCGGCGACCACCAGGCGGCCGAGTTGGCCGACGACCTCGGGCCGGTTCCGTTGCGACCAGCCCAGCGACAGCATCGCCACGTGGACCCGGATGTGAGGCCGGACCCAGGGTTGGGAAAGAACGTGGGCATCTTCGAGCAGTCTCCACGCAGCGTCGATGTCTCGGCGGGATCGCAGGGCTGCCGCCTCGTCGAGCAAATCGTTGATGTGTTGCCCGAGCGCTACAGGAAGGGGACGTCGTTTGAAGCGGCTGCGCTTAGTTGCCGATCCTTGAGCGTTCACCAGGACACCTGTTCACAACCGGTGTGGGTGTCGGGCTCGATCTGGAAGGTGCCGTGTCCGATGCGGTAGGTGTGGTCGAGAAGTTCACGGGCCTGATCAAGGACCTGGTGGTTGTCGACATCAGAACGGGTCATTAGATGCGCGGATGCGGCGTCCATTTCCGAGGTGAGGGTCCAGACGTGAAGGTCATGAACGTCGACCACCCCGTCGATGGCTGCGAGGTCGTCGGCCAAGGCGTCCAGGTCGAACCCATCGGGAGCGGCCTGGAGAAGGATCCGCACCGACCGGCGACCGAGGCGCCATGTACGGGGCAGGATCCACAGCCCGATGAGAGCGCCGATGACGGGGTCGATCCACCCCCACCCGAATATCTCGAGCATCACCGCTGCGATGATCACTCCGACCGATCCGATCGTGTCGGCCAACACTTCGAGATAGGCGCCCTCCAGGTTGAGCGATTCCTTCGATCCCTCACGCAGGAGGGCAAACGCTACGAGGTTGGCTGCCAGGCCGAGTGAGGCAACGATCAGCATTGGCACGCCGAGCACCTCGGGTTCGTCGAACAAGCGTCGGACAGCTTCGATCAGCACCCAGATCGCAACTCCGAACAACAACAAGGCGTTGACGAACGCAGCCAGGATCTCGAGCCGATACAACCCGAAGGTGTGTGAGTTGCGGGCTTCGGTTTGGCGGTCCGCGAATCGGGAGGCGAGTTGAATCGCAGCCAAGGCCATCCCCAGACCGATCACATCGGTCAACATGTGGCCTGCATCGGACAGAAGCGCGAGTGAGTTCGTGATGAGCCCAGCAACCACCTCGACGACGAAGAACACCAAGATCACCACGAACGCTGCTGTCAGTCGCCCTCGGTGACGTTCTCCCGCTCGCGCCAGCCCGGTGCCGTGGTCATGATCGCCGCCCATCACGCACCGCCGTCGTGATGAGCAACGTGCTCCCGTGACAGGTCAAGCAGCATCCGGACATGGCCGTCGTCGAGCCGATAGAAGATGTTGCGGCCATCACGACGGTTCCGAACAACCCCAGCTGAACGCAACAATCGCATCGCCTGCGACACCTTGGTGTCGGTGGTCTCCACCACCTCGGCGATGTCGCACACGCACAACTCCCCAGCCTCCAACAACGCAAACAGGATCCGCACCCGAGTCGGGTCGCCCAACAAACGGAACATCTCCGCCAGATCAACAGCCACATCGACGTCGATCAGCGACTCAGCCACCGCCGCGACGCGTGCCCCGTCAACGCGGCGAGTCACACATCCATCAATACTCGACACCTCTGATACCTGCATAGATGCGAAGATAACATCTGTGTCCGGTGCTGCCAAGCCCCGATTTCGACCTGGCGACCGCAAGCGCCGCAACAGACCGAACGCACAGCTGCGAAGCTCTGACCAGGCGAAACGCCTACGCTGCCACCAGTTCGGTGCTCCAGGGGGCGCGTGTACTTTGGGTTAAACTCGCCCCTCCGACACTCGAACAAGTGTTCGATCACTTGAAGCTGTTCGACTATGCCGGGGGAGCGCAGTCTCCTCCGATGTTGCAGACGAGGTCGCTGGCGGGTGTGTGGTCGATGCGTTTGGCTGTCCACCATCCGTGTGGTCCGTCGTTGCTGAAGGCGTAGGCGTTCGCGCGGTTGGGGTCGCCTGCAACTGCGACGAGTAGGCGTTCGGATCGGGTCACGATCGGCACGAGTCGTTCTGGGTCTTTCGTTTCTGCGAAGACGGCTTGGAGTGTTCCTTCGGCGACGAGGTCGGTGAGTTTCTTCCGGCCGGCGGTGAGGTTGGTCCAGACGCCGACGAACCGTTCGAACGATCTCGCGGGGATGCGGGCCTGTTCGAAGAGGGCGGCTTGCACCTCGGCGAGTCCCCATCCGGCGTTGACAAATGTCCGTGCGAGCAGTGGGGAGAGGACGACTAGCGGCTGGTATTGGTCCGTGCCGAGACCGTGGACGTGGGTGAGGTCCCAGGCCGATACCCGGGCGAGTCCGTTGGCGAGGTAGGGGATGATCTCGTCGGGTGTGGCCCCGAACACGCTGCCGATGAGGAGTCCACTGTTCATGCGCGCCATGGAGACGACGTCATCGCTCCAATGAAACCCGAGTTGTTCGGCAATTGATGGCCAGCTGACCGTGTTGGCAATCGACCGAAGATAGGCATGGTCTTCGGCGAGCACGGGGCGGGCAGGGTTGCCGAAGGTGGCTTTGTCGTGTTCGTCGGCGGTGAAGCCGCACACGTTACGTAGGTAGAGGCGGAGCCAGCGGCCAACGCTGGTGTTGGCGTGTCTTCCTTCTCTTTGCGCGCCTGGCCCGGCGTTGAAGCCGAGTGCTTCGGAGTTGGGGCCGTCGAGGATGATGAGGGCGTCGGCGCCGGTGGTGTTGCCGGAGTGTTCGGACCCGTAGTTCGGGTCGGCCAGGATCTCGGTGAGCGAGATGAGGATCGGAAGGTGCTCTGGTCGGCAGCCAGCCATGACGGCGTTGACGGCGATCGACCAGATTGTGAGGTCACGGCCTGACGATGGAGAGATTCCGAGGGTCTTCCACGGGTCGTGGCCCGAACCCTCGAGGTACCGCTCGACCCGGTCCTTTCTCGGGGGGATGATCGCGTTGCCGTCGCTCCATCCCATCGCGATGAAGTGTTCGTTGATCTCATCGATTGTGCCGCTGGCTGCGATGTCCAGTGCGGCCGGCTCGGTGCTGTCGGCAGCGTCCATCGTTTCGCTGGCGGTTAGGCCGGCGATGATGTCGTCGACGGTTGTCGCGATGAAGTTGGTGGTCATCTCCTCGAATGACTGTGCGTCGACGTGGCCAACGGTGACGGCGAGTGCCAGGCCGTCGAAGCCCATGCCGCGAGCGGTCGCAGCCGCTTGGCCGGCGAACCCTTCACAAATGATCGACACCGATGGAATACCTGCTGATTCAGCAGCGATGGATGCCCGCATCACGGCGGGCGTGCAGCTGCCTCAACATCCCATCCCGGACACGACGGCATCGACGCCACGGCTCCGCAGATCGTCAGGTAGTCGTGCGACGCGTTCCTTTTCGTCGGCGCCGTGCAGGTTGCCGAACTCGACGTAGTCAACGATCTCGATACCAGCGAAACGTGCTTCGAGTTGCTCGGCCAGGACCGGGAAGAGTTCGTCGCCGCGGAACAGGTAGTCCCACAAGAACGCCACCCGCTTGCCGGTGAGGGTGTCCAAGCGCGAAGCGCGGCGTCGCTGCTGGACGCCTCTCGGAGATCGTGGCCACACAACATCGTAGGTAGGTTCCATACCCACAACTATTCACCATCGGCGGGGAAGTAGGATTGCGTTCTCCTGCGCAGTTCTGGGGCGGAGTAGAATCAGATGCTGTGGATGACATCGATCGAGCAATCCTGTACCAGCTTCAGCAGAACGGACGGATCGCGAACAACGAACTCGCCGACGCCGTCGGGTTGAGCCCCTCGCCGTGCCTGCGACGAGTCCGCAATCTCGAAGCATCAGGTGCCATCTCCAGGTACGTCGCGATCCTGGACCGCGACATCGTCGGCTGCAGCTATGAACCAATGGTGTGGGTCACGCTCGAAACCGTCACCAGAGAGTCGATGCTCGAATTCGAAGATGCCGTCCGGGGCGTGCCGGAAATCGTCGAAGTCGCACGAATGATGGGCCAGCCCGACTACCTCGTGCGCCTGGTCACCTCCGACGCCGACCACTTCGAATCGCTCTACATCGACGTGCTCGCCAACCTTCCCCACATAGAGAAGCTCACCTCGCAACTGGCCATGAAAATCATCAAACGAACCACTGAGCTCCCACTCGAGCAGCCGGGAACCAACCGTTGAACAGGTGTTTCGCGTCATGCAGCGACCAACTCGACGCTCCAAGGAGCGCGTGTACTTTGGGTTAAACTCGCCCCTCCGACACCGAACAAGTGTTCGATCGACCGTCGCAGCGCGATGCTGGAGATTGAGGAACGTCAAGCTCTAGCGGGGGAGCGAAACCCGCTCTCAACTGCCATTTCTGGATGGTTTCGATCGAGTGGGAACGGCGCGAGGATCCCTCGGCCTCGGCAGTGTGTCGATGGGTCCCGACTTCGCCGGTGGTGAAAGGCAATTCGATTTGTTTCGACAGTTGGCGAGAGTGAAGAGAGCCTCAGCTGCTTCTTGCTGTTACGAGATTGTCGGTCGCGTTCTTGATCTGTTGCAGGTACTGCTCGTGCCCTTCGATGATTGGCAACGCTGGGTCTGACTCGCCTGTCTTGCCGAGTAGTGCGAGCTGTGTGCAGAACCAGTTGAGCACGGCTCCTCGCGGCAAGGTGTCCGCTGGAGGGAATCCCTGCTCAACAGCTGGTGCCTTGTTTATGGCACCGGAGAGAAGCTTGTTTGGGAAGTCTGGGTCGATGATGAAGGGGCGTCCCATCCCGATCAGATCCGTTTTGTGGTTGTCCAGTGCGTCATTCATGACATCGATTGACCTGAACCCGCCCGTCACCATCAAGGGGATGTCGAGCGCGGATTTGATGTCAGCTGCGTAGTCGAGGAAGTAGGCCTCCCTGGCCACCGTCGATTGACTCTTCGATGTGTGCTGGTACGCGGTCGGGGCCTCGAAGTTGCCGCCCGATATCTCGATGAAGTCGATCCCTTCGGCTTCGAGCATCACCGCGACCTCCACTGATTCTTCGTGACCGAAGCCGCCTTTCTGGAAATCAGACGTGTTGAGCTTCACCGCCACAATGAAGTTTGGATCGACGGCTGCGCGCACGGCCCTGATCACCTCGACGGCCAAGCGTGCCCGGTTCTCAAGCGTTCCACCCCAGCGATCGGTTCGGGTGTTGATGCGAGGTGACAGCGCGGAGCTGAGTAAGTATCCGTGGGCGGAGTGAATCTCGGCTCCATCGAACCCAGCGTCTTGAGCGAGCACGGCTGATCGTGCGAAACACCCGATGACACGGGTGAGTTCGGGTTCGTCGGCTGCGATCGGACATCCATAACCGGGTAGGTCCAGTTGCACATCGGAGATTGACATCGGGTGAGCGTTGACTGCTTCGGGTGTTTGCCGGCCGGCGTGTGACAGCTGCGCGAGAATCTTCGTTCCCCCGTTGTGAGCGGCTTCCACCAGTGCCGAAACGCGGCTCATCTCGGTGTCGGGGTCCAAGACGAAGTTCCCGGCATGCTCCAAGTGCATCCGATCGACAGGAGTGTTTCCGGTGATTAACAACCCCGCTCCACCGGCGCCCCACCTCGAGAACGCATTGATCAGGGCTTCGGTCGGGTCTCCGTTCTCGTCGGCAAGTGCCTCCGACATCGCAGACTTGACGATGCGGTTCTCCAACGTCTGGCCGCTGGGCAGCAACAGGCCTTCGCCCACATGAGTCATTGCAGATCCTCCGCTAGCTGGCGGAGCATCTCCGCGATTGCGTTCTCGTCTCGACGGTAGAACGTCCATTGGCCGTGACGTTCCGACTGGACGAGTCCGGCATCCTTGAGCGAACGCATGTAGGTCGAGATGGTTGACTGTGACAACTGGGCCTTGTCTTGGATGTATCCAACACAGACGCCCTCGAGGTCAGAGTGCTCGGGCAGCGCAGCTGGAAAGTTGGCGCGGTCCTTTAGCCAGACAACGATCTGGCGACGGATCGGGTTGTTGAGGGCAGCGATGGCCTTGTCGATGTCCAAGTGTCTACCTAAATATCGAGATATCGCACTATACAGGTCTTCTGGCGACCGTTACAGCTGGGTGGCGGGGATTCCCTAGCGAACTCACGGACGCAGGTCCGGCAGCAAGCAGGGCAGGTCCGCCGCCGAGTCGAGGGCGGCCCGGACGGCGGCGGTTAACCCCGTGAGCCTGTGACCAGGCACTTTACGTCACGCGGCGACCAGCTCGACGCTCCAGGGTGCGCGTGTACTTTGGGTTAAACTCGCCCCTCCGACACCGAACAAGTGTTCGATTGCGCTCAGGTTTATTGCTTCTCTCAAGTGCCAGCGTGCGCCGAAGCGGCGATGCAGGCGGGAGCGGGTTCTGAACGTGGCTGTCATTTGTTGGAACCAGGTCCTGGCTGCGGGAGAGTACTGGTGATGCCCGAACTCTCTGACGCTGAGGTGATTGCCGATTCCTGGCAGAATCCCGAGCTTTTTGCCGCGATATTTGATCGTCATTTCAGCGCGATCCATCGATACCTCGCTCGGCGGCTCTCACCAGCAGATGCTGACGAACTTTCTGGTGAGGTGTTTCGGATTGCATTCGAGAAGCGTCGCGGGTACGACCCGTCGCGGTCCTCGGCGTTGCCGTGGTTGTTTGGGATCACATCGAATCTGGTGTTGAAGCATCATCGCCGCGAGTCCCGTGCGCTTCGCGCTATGGCCCGCGAGCACTCAGCAATTGTTCCGCTCCAGCGATCGAATGAGTGGGAAAACGACGTGGACGTGCGGCTCGATGCTGCTCAGACGCACAAGCTCGTGGTTGCTGCGCTGGCTCGGCTCAAGGATGACGAGCGTGAGCTGGTGCTGTTGGCAGCCTTCGCTGACTTGAGCTACCGGGAGCTCGGTGAGGCAACTGGACTTCCTGAGGGAACGGTGCGCTCGAAGTTGTCTCGCAGCAAGACCAAGTTGCGGGAACGAATCGGGCCGATCGGGGAAGAACACGTTGAACCACCAACCACATCTGCTCGAGGAGGCAACCGGTCATGAACGACTTCAACTTCATCCGTAACCTGCGGCCCCCTGCAGCCGAACCCACAACCGAGGTGGTCCAACACGAAAGAGAGCACCTCATGCAGTTCATCCAAGACACCCAGATCAAACGGCCTCGACGACGGCTAGCGACCGTCGGCGCCACGGTCGGGATCTCGATTGTGGCGCTCGGCGGGGTCGCCGCAGCTGCGGGCCTTATCCCTGATGCTGTCACCAATCGTTTCACCGCACTCGAACAGAGAGACGGCACCATCCAAATCGACAGCGAAAGCGCAACCATGGTCGCCTCCGACGCCTCCGGAACCAGCGAGGCTCAGCTTTGGGTCGCACCATCTGAGGGTGGGGACAACGAGTGCGAGTACGTCCGGTCGACATGGCAGTCGACCAACGGTGGAGAGGTCGTCGAGAACGGACCGGTGGCATGCCCAGAACTGCTTCGCCCGTGGGTGAGTCCCGACTTCACGATCGAAGACCCGGCCGACTACCTCGCTTCCCTCGACGTCTTTGCGATCGGCAGTGCCGACGATGGCTTCGAAGCGACCGCTCTGACTGGGGCAGCACACCCTGACGTAGCGCAACTCGTTGTCGAACTCGCTGATGGGCAACAACTAACCGTTGACGTTGCATCGCCAGACGGCTGGTTCGCCGCAGTCATTGATGGCGACCTCACTCAGGCCGATGCACTGGGTCTGCCGACCAACCCCGCAGTCAAAGTCACCCTGCTCGGCAGCGATGGACGAACCCTTGCTGAATTGTCCGATTGGGAACGGTTCCAGGCCCAACCTCTCACAGAACCATTGACCGACTGACCGACACGGGGCTAGTTAGTAGCCACGGAGTCGCGGCCAGGTGCTGGGCGGTGAATACACTGCCCGGCGCTCTGGTCTGTGTCCATGATCGTGTGATGCGCTCTTTCTACAGCAACTCGGCGAGTTCATGCACTCGTTGGCAGCATTGATCGATCGGAGATGCGTCGGCGGTTGGCCAGATCAGCTCGTTCAGGACGCTGTCGTAGGAGTCGGTGGTGACTCGATCTGGTGCGTTCCATGCGGGGCTGGTCGAGAAGCCGTCGGCTGGCCGGTCGGCGGTCGGTAGACCAGCTGCCCGGGAGTGTTGGGTGATCTCGCGGGCGAGTATGTCTATCCCGACTTCTTTGAGGTCGGCCAAGACGCGGTCGTTGCGGAGCAGCCGGTCGACGTCGTAGTAATGCCTCGCTGTCGCCGACCGACGTTGATCGTTACCTTCAGTTGCGGCGTGGTGGAGGAGGACCAGCTTCTCCGCCAGTGTGCGAACCGGGTCGAGAACAAGGATGCTCAGCGGGCTGGCCTCGGCAAAGTCGACGGGTAGATCGATACTCTCCGCGTGCTCAGCGAGAAGTGACTGGATTGGGAGTCGGCGATGGGGGAGAGCTCCTCCGCGGGTGCCGAGTTCCATGAGGACACCCGGCTTGAGTGCACCGACCACGTGAGTTGTTGGGTAGCTGAACGTCGTAGTTCGTTTCACCCCTTTGGTCACGGTCGCCTGGAGTTGACCCGTTAGCACGGACACCCGATTCTTAGACTTCCTGGTCTGAGAGGAAGGGAGGCCCTGATGGGTCGTCCATCGCCATACACCGATGAGTTCAAAGCCCAAGCAGTCGATCTTGTTCGCAACACCGACCGCACCCAAACCGACGTCGCTGCGTCGTTGGGGATCAACAAGAACACGTTGAGCAACTGGGTCACCAACGCCCGAAGCGCCGACAAAATCAGAAGCAACCCGGCGGTCCTCGACGAGGACGAACAGGCCGAGCTGGCTCGGCTCCGGAAGGAGAATCGTGACCTTCGCCAGGACCGCGACATCCTCCGGAAAGCAGCCGCCTATTTCGCCAGCGAGACGATCCGGTGACCGGCTACCGATTCGTCCACGATCACCAAGCCGAGTTCGACGTCACCCGCATGTGCGAGCTGGTTGAGGTCTCTCGGTCAGGGTTCTATGACTGGCGTGACCGGCCGATGTCAGATCGTGATGTCGACAACGCGTATCTGGCGAATCAAATCCACACGATCTTCACTGCGTCGCGCTGCACCTACGGCGCGCCACGAGTGTTGGGGCAGCTGCGAAACAACGGTGTGCGTTGCTCGAGGAAACGGGTCGCCCGCTTGATGGCTGAGCACGGCTGGATCGGAGCGCATTCGAGACGGAAATGGCGGCGAGGCAAACGAAACCCAGCGCCGGCACCAGACTTGTTGGATCGCAACTTCGCAGCCGCAGCGTCAGATGAGAAATGGGCAGCCGACATCACCGAGTTCAACTGCGTCGACGGGAAACTGTTCCTCGCCGGGATCGCGGATCTGCATGACAAGACCATCGTTGGTTGGTCGATGGGTGAACGACAAACAACTGACCTGGTCGTCAACGCTTTGGTGATGGCGCTCGCCCGCCGGAACCCCGACAACGTCGTGCACCATTCCGATCACGGCACCCAATACACCTCGCTGGAGTTCTCCAACCGGATGACCGCGTGGCAGTTGAAGCCGTCGTTCGGCAGCGTTGGCGACTGCTTCGACAACGCCAAGATCGAGTCGATCTGGTCAGTGATCAAACGCGAGATCCGGATCACTGTCGGGCCGTGGGAAGAACTCACCCGCAGCCAGCTCCGCACTGTGCTGTTCGACTACATCGAGGTCTTCTACAACCGTCAACGACACCAAGCCGGCCTCGGTCACCGAACACCCGCCGAGACCTACAATCGCTCCAAGCAAGCAGCCTGAAATCCCGAAACCCCGTGTCCGTCAAACAGGGTCAACTCCATGCACGAGGGCCACGATACGACGGTCAGGCCGGAGGCATGACGATATGGGCCGCTTGGTCGATGGACCGAGACTCGATACTGTCGCTCGCATTGCCGGTTCGCGAGCGGGGTCGAGGCCGAGGGGCTCTTTGAATATGAGCGGCTCAACAGGGTGGCTCTGTTGCCCAAGACCGGTTGAGTCGTCGGTGATTGAGCGCTGGGAGGCGTACGAGTCGCAGCGCCTCAGAATTCGATGGTGACGCTGTTGTTGGTGGGGTCGGGATCATTGGATACCGGGTTGGAGTCGCTTGTCACCACAACTGCGACGTTGGGGTCTTTCGCGCTGTCCTCGACCTGGACCCGCAGCACTGTTCCGATGGGTTCACCCCTGGAAACCAGGCCGGTGAATTCGCACACGATCTCCGAAGCTGTCTGAGAACAATCAGTTGGCAATGAGACTGCTTCGACGCCGTCTCCGAGATTGAACGAGATTGTCGGGTGCAAGACCTCTGGTCTGTCGAGAATCTCCAATGACGCCGCAATGTTCGCGGCACCGTCAACGAGGTCAGTCGCTGATGCCTTCACCTCGAGATCGGCACGGCCGTCAGTTCCTTGGATGTCCTCGGCCTGACCCTCTGCCATCATT
>ENA-ORXM01002809-ORXM01002809.1-marine-metagenome-genome-assembly--contig:-NODE-2809-length-19111-cov-8.521961_pt1 | contig 19111 bp, 9 predicted proteins | sample MGYA00237867_ERZ511480 | MGnify/ENA primary metagenome ERZ511480 (study PRJEB26309, sample SAMN06266103) | marine metagenome | isolation source: Algal blade | place: United Kingdom:Sidmouth, United...
TTTTCAATCCCAATCTGGGTGTCTATTCCTGTGGTATTGGTGATGATTGGCATATTTTATTATGATAATAAAAATCGTCAAAATCAAGAGGAAGTTACCCAAGATCGGAGGATCGAAATTGATGAAAATGAAGTGCGGATATTTTCAAGTTCTGGTCTGAAGTCTATCGAACTAGTTGCGGTTTCTGAAATTATAATCAATGAACAGTATCGCATGCCGGAAGAAAAATTAGCGATTTGACTAAGGAATTATCTGGAAAATATCAAAAAAACTGGATTGTTTTAAATATTAATAATGCTGAAAATTAATACGACTTTGTTATCGATTCATACTACATACTCAGGCAGCTAGAAAAAGACATTGGTAATCGGACGGGCAAAGGTTATCTGGTGCATCGAGTTTGACTGATTTAATGATGATCAAAGGCGTATTTCAATTAAATTTTTCACCTCCTTAAATCAAATGTTAGCAAGCATCGTAGCAACTAAAATTTTATGGTCCGTTATTTACTGATGTGCATTGCTAAGTACGGCAGCGTCTTATCGAATTCTTACGTTAAGAGAGAAATCATCCTTCATCATGGCATACATCAAAACGCTTGTCTTCACAGGCACTGTTTATTTCTTGTTTTCAGCTAGTATCATGGCTCAAACCTATTACACATGTGATCATGATAGTCGGGTAAATAATGAAATTTACAATGAGTACTTTCACAATCGTCCGAATATGGAAATTCGAACGCCCGTGATTATCCCAGTAGTAATCCAACAGTTTAGTGACCACGATTCTTTGCTCGTAGCTCAACTCATTCCTAATTTAAATGTGTCTTTTGCGGATGCCGGTGTTCCGATACAATTTGAACTGTGTAAAATCATTGACCATGATACTCTTGTGTCGGTAGCGTCAAATCTAAGAGATTTTTGTAATGAAAATAATTTTCCAGACGCGATGAACATTTTTGTGTTGGAACGAGCTGGATCATCTGGAGCTGCTGCTGCTCAAGCAACTGGTACTCTAAAAGGATGGGTGGCAACACAGTTTTTCGTTCCTGAAGTCATTGCTCATGAAACGGGTCATTTTTTTGGTCTGTTTCATACGCACATGACCTCGTTTGGAGCTGAATTAGTTGATGGATCTAATTGTGCGTCTGCCGGTGATCGAATTTGTGACACGCCCGCAGACCCAAATTTATCGAATGGTGTTTCAACAATTTGTTCTTACACTGGAAACGAAACGGATGCAAACGGACAAGCATACGTTCCTGACACGCTGAATTATATGAGTTATACAAGATTGTCATGCATGTCCACATTTAGTGAAGAACAAATCGATAGAATGATGGACATATATGACACTTACTACTCTGATTTTTCATGTAGTAATTCGAATACAAGAAATCAATTAAATCATACTGCGCGGCATGTGGTCTTTCCCAATCCGACTCATGACCATTTATTCATTAACGCGGAGAATAAAAATTCATTAAGCGAGTATAGTTTTGTACAAATTTATGATTTATCAGGAAAGATGGTTGAAGTGAAATCACTTAAGCAAAGCCAGTTAAACGAATTGGATGTTTCGAATTTGAACTCAGGCGTTTATTTATTGCGTATTTTTTCGGAAACATATGTAGATTTACACCGTATTTTTATTAAGTAGCCTTTTAATAAAAAAGCGCCGAACCATTTGTCCGACGCTTCTTTGCCTATGAAAAAACAGTAAAATAAACTACCAAAACCTATCTTATTAAATGGACTTCTCCAATCATTTCTTTTTTGTCTCCGTTCAAATATGTAAATATTGCCTTGTAGATAAAAAGATCGGGTTTGTGCATAGAGCCATGTCTCTTTCCGTCCCATCCTAAGATATCCAGTGCGTCCGTACCTCGTTCTTCCGCGTAAACCATATTCCCCCATCGATCAAATATCTGTAGTCGATCCGTCGACACGACACCTTCTCGCACAAATGGTTTGAATCGGTCATTAATCGCATCGTCATTTGGACTAAATGCATTCGGGATATAAATATGCTGGCTTTGATCAGCTCGAATCAGTACTTCTGCGGCTTGCTCACATCCATCAGGATCAGTCACGGTCACCATAATTTGAACGTCTTCGTCGGTACCTAAGAAAGTAGGGCTGATGCAATCGCTACAATCTAAAAATTCTGTTGATGTCCAAGAAAATATGTGCAATAGACTATCGATATAATTATGCGATAATTCGATTGGTGTATTTACGGGTACATCAATTTCGCTTATGATCTCGAAAGGATCAATTACCTTTTCCTCTAATGTGACCGAAGTCGTTTGCACACAATTTCCATTTGAGAAATAAATGGTGTAGGTGTCAGCAGAAAGATCAGTAAATACTTCGTTGCCATAATTTACACCATCCAAACTCCATAACAGCTCTGGAGACGTTAATAAAATATCGATTTGTCCGTCTAACGAACCTGGACAATTTGGATCTGTATCGGTGACATCGAACGCTGGAAATATATATTCACCAATTTCAATATCTCCAACAACAGAACATTGCCCATCCGTGACTGTATATGCATATAGACTCGGCGGTAAACTATCTAAATTAAATGTAGTCTCTGTCGTATGATCCCAAACAATGGACACCGGTCCGTTGGACGAATTTGCTTGAATGGAAATTTCTCCATCGTCGAGACCATCGCAGACGTCCTCAAATGTTTCCGTTACTGCTATTTCATCGAACACATTAATCGTGTATGTAAATGTCGTGTCGCTATCAATGCCAGATACATCGACAATGACGTTTTGTGCCGTTTTATAATAATCACCGTCAATTAAAACAGAATCTCCGGGACATAATTCAACTAAAATCGGTACTTGAATCATAGCTATACCTGGCCCGTAAAGAAAATTGATGACCGTCGAATCAGCACCACAACCTCCAGCAACGACAACTGTATCAATACCCAGTATTATTTCCCAGCCGTTAATATCAATGGCTGTATCCAAAGCCACAATCCATTGACCGGCAAGAGCGGTATAGATAAGCTGTCCGGATCCGTCTGACACTGCCGTGTCCGAAGTCATAGACGCCGTGTGTGTCAGAATGATCGGGATATTGGTAATTACAGAATCAGTGGGATCCAGCATCCCATCCCCGTTGGCATCGAAAAATGTGTTGACAACGATTGTGCCGGAATCAGGAGCTGCTAACGTAACAAAATACATCGTATCACATGTAATCCCATTTCCTTCATCTATAAAAACAAAACCGCTATTTGGTATAAACGTAGAATCACCAATAACTACCGTGTCTCCAGGACAAATTTCCAATTCAAGAAATACTTCTATTAAGCAAGTGGTTAATAATAAGCTATCCGAGAACTCCATGTCACAACCAACTACCTCAATTATTTGATTATTAATAACTGGTACTAAATGAGCCGGAATACTATTCGTGTCAATCGATGCGGTATACGTGCCTTGAGGTGCATTTAAGAAAAAGGCTGATCCCGAAGCATCTGTTAAACGTGAATCGTAAAGCACATTATTTTCTGTTAACCATACCGTCACATTTCGAATAGTCGTATCGCCGGCATCAATAATATTATTTTCGTTGACGTCGACGAAGACATCAATTGTAATACTTCCGAAACCTGGGAATAATTCTAAATTCAAAACATCTGAAAGAGAGGTGCAACCATTACTTCCTTCTAAATATAGTTCATACGAACCACTTTGTGTGGCAATATATTCATCCGGCAAAACTGGACCTGAAGAAACTACAACACCATCTAATAATATTTCATAATAAGTGACATTTGCTATATCAGGAATACAAATTGTATCAGGATTACATCGAACAAAACAACCTGATGGAAATAGATCAGCACGTGGAGCCTGTAATATTTCTACTGAATTAGTTGAATTCGTTGTACATCCAAATTGATTGGTAGCAGTAGCAGTATATACGCCAGGCTCTGTCGTTTCGATGACCGTGCCCGTCTGCCCGTCCGACCATAAATAGGTTACACCAGCTTGCGGATTTGTTATTTCTAACGTATTTGTGGACCCAGAACATCCGCTTCCAGATTGCGATGCGATGGAGAACGCGTCTGGTGCATCACGTACAATGATTATGATTTCAGCGGGATCGGACATGCAATTTGTCGTCAGATCGGTCACCTCGACTGTAATGATATGAGTACCCGGCGGTAATAAATTCGCCGCTTCATTTGTAAATGATATCGAAGAAGTATTTTCTGTGGTGCTCCAATTATATGATACAGTGCCGCCATGAAATGCCTGTAATTCGATGTCAGTTCCTTCACACGTCTCAACAGTATCTTGCCAAAAGCCAACATCCCCTGGTCCGTATATTTCACGTCCATTAATTGTCACAACTGGCTTCGGATTAACCTCAATAAAAATAGGATCTGGCGCATACGTACATCCGCGATCGTCTTTTATAATAACGTCATAATGTCCGGCCTCACCTGTCGTAATTTGCGAAGTTATTTCATCAGTATTCCAATCCCAACTCGTGCCGCCGCTTGGTGCAATTAAATCGGTAAGTTCACCTTCACATAATGTCGTTCCATTTGATGAAGTGATATCGCCTGATAAATTATTTGTAAATATTTCAATTGTTGTATTGTCTTGGGCGATACATCCGTATACATTACTCGCTTCAACAGATGGATTATAAATACCGGCATTTTCATATGTATGGAAAGTCACCGGTGATTGAGCATCATCATTGTTGCTTGTCGGATCATCAAAGTCCCAAATAATGTCAAATAATAATTGTGACGAACCGGCATCAAATCTCACTGGATTATCTTGACACGCTTCGTCCAGCGCCATAATATTTAATGGCGGAGCTGGGAATACAGAAATAGTTTTTTGGAAGGTCGATGTACATCCCGATGTCGAGGTCACCACAAGCGTTACTGTGTAATCTCCTTCCGCAGTGTACGTATGTTCCGGATGCTGATCGGTTGATGTACCGCTATCCCCAAAGTCCCAAGACCAGTCAGTAATGCCAAAATCAGGCAAGAATGTCGATCGGTCATCAAATTCAATGATACTATTGGCGCAAGCCCCCTGATAGCCAAAATTTGCCGCCAATGGCACTGTCTCTTTAAATGCAATTAAATGCAGACATCCAGGTTGTGGATATGCATATCCATCAATTTCCGCCAGCATAATGACCGTATAATATCCGGCTTCTGGATACGTGTGTGATATCATATCACCCGTTTTTCTCGTGTACCCACCGTCCGGTCGCTCGATGTCCCAAATTGTTGAACCTGGTACAATAACTACGGAACTATTTTCCTCATATTCTTTGGTATTGCAATCGACATCTGTCGCTAAATAATCCAATTCACCGTAAACTACGCACGGATACCCATTACATGTTTGTCCATTACAAACTCCGCCATTTGGTCCGCAATAATCAAATAGTGTAATAATATTTGATAGACTTACACATCCAAATTGATTCGTGATTTCTACTTCAATGAGGTCTTTGCCCAATTTTTTGTTGAATTGATCGACGACTTCTTGAAAGTGAACTTTTCTTTTTTGGAAGAGGTCAAAATCGTGGTCTCTGATGATGTAGCGTAAAGTCGTTTTTTCGACATCCCCTTTCATATCGCCTAAGTGATAAAAACCTTCGTAGCCCTCGGTTTCTTGTGGGATTTCTTTGGCAGGAAGGGCAGCGATAAATTCACTGGCAATAAGTAGGGAATTGACCATTTTATTTTTGGCATAGCCTGGATGAACGCTTGTGCCATTGATGGTGACTTTTGCACCTGCTGCATTGAAGTTTTCGTATTCTAATTCTCCGATTTGTCCACCATCCATCGTATATGCCCAATCTGCGCCAAATTTCTTGACATCAAATAAGTCTGCGCCTTTGCCGATTTCTTCATCGGGCGTAAAGCATATGCGAATTTTTCCGTGTTTGATTTCTGGGTGTTGGAGTAAGTATTCCATCGCTGTCACGATTTCTGTGACGCCTGCTTTGTCATCTGCCCCTAATAGCGTTGTGCCGTCTGTGGTGATGATGGTTTGTCCTTTGTAGCCTTTTAATGCAGGGAAATAGTCGGCGGATAAAACGATATTTTTTTCTTTGTTTAAAACTATATCGTTTCCGTCGTAGTTTTTATGAATTTGTGGATTTACGTTTACGCCTGTAAAGTCGGGACTTGTATCCACATGAGCAACAAAACCTATAGTCGGAACATCTTCTTCGATATTAGAAGGAAGGGTCGCCATAATATAGCAGTGGTCATCTAAGGTAACATCTTGCATGCCCATTGCTTCCAATTCTTCGACCAATACTTTGGCGAGGTTGAATTGTTTTTGGGTGCTTGGGATGGTTTCTGTGTTGTTTGGATCTGATTCCGTGTCGATTTTTACGTATCTACAGAATCGGTCAATGAGGTTTTGCATAGTAGTTGTGTTTATTTGAGTGAGTTAATTTTTTTTTGGTGACGGGTGACGGGTGACGGGTGATGGGTGACGGGTGACGAGTGGTTTTTTATTTTTTTCACTTGCCCCTTGTCACCCGTCACCTGTCCCTAATAATAAGGATTATACATATAGTCGTCTATTTTTTTGGCTAAATCTTCTGGTTTTTCGTCTTTTGCGAGATTTAGTTCATAGGCTTTTTCTGCGACAGCGATAGCGATTTTTTTGGAGACCTTTCTGATTTCTTTTAGAGGTGGATAAAGCGAACCTAAATTTATATCCTCTGTATCAACAAATTCCGCTAAGGCTTTGGCAGCAACTAAAAACATTTCGTCTGTTAATATTGTGGCATTAGACATAAGTGCCCCTAAGCCAATGCCTGGAAAAATATAGGCATTGTTTCCTTGTCCTGGACGGAATTTTTGCTCTTTATAAATGTATTCAGAAAATGGGCTTCCACTGGCAAAAATGGCTTTTCCTTTACTCCATATATACGCTTGTTCTGCCGTGCATTCAGCTCTCGATGTTGGGTTGGATAAGGCAAAAACGACGGGACGTTCATTGATGTCGCTCATTGTTTCAATCACCACTTTTGTAAAAGTTTCGGGTGCGCCTGTTGCACCAATGAGTACATCTGGACGAATGTTTTTGATGGAATCTATAAAGCCGAGATTTTCGTGTTCATGGGCGTATGGGAGATTGTGTGGCATTAAGCCGTCACGGTCTTTGACTACCAAGCCCTTTAGGTCTACAAACCACAATCTTTTTTTGGCTTCTTCCTCAGAAAGCCCTGCCTGTTCAAATGCCGAAACCATCAAATCAGCGATTCCTGTGGCGGCTGATCCTGCGCCCAAAAACATGATTTTTAGGTTTTTAAAGTCTTTTTTTGTGATTCTACAAGAAGAATAAACGCCCGCAAGCGCAACGGCTGCTGTTCCCTGTATATCATCGTTAAAACACAGCACTTTATCTCTGTATTTGTTCAAAAGCGCATAGGCATTAGGCGTCAAAAAATCCTCGAATTGTATGAGGGCTTTAGGAAATTTTTCTTGAACTGCCTGAATAAATTCATCAACTAATTCAAAATACGGTGCGCCTTCGATTCTTTTGTGTGGATAACCTAAGTAAAGAATGTCATCAATAATGCTTTCATTATTAGTGCCGACATCCAACATAACAGGCAAACAAACATCTGGATTGATACCGCCACAAGCGACATAAAGGGCTAATTTTCCGATGGGAATGCCCATGCCGTTTGCGCCTAAATCTCCTAATCCCAATATACGCTGACCGTCCGTAATGACGATGACTTGGATGTCTTTTTCGGGCCAATTGCCCAACATCTCTTTGATTCTGCCTTTGTCCTCAATAGATATATAAAATCCTTTGGATTCGGTGAATATCTGCGAAAACTCCTTACATGCTTGTCCGACAGTAGGTGTATAGATGAGCGGCATCATTTCGTCGATGTAGTCAATGACTGTTCTGTAAAAAAGTCTTTCATTGCGTGCTTGCAGGGAGGAAAGTCCCATATATTTTTCTATGTTGGTATCTTTTCGTCGTAGATTGTGCAGAACTCTATTGACTTGTAGCTCTTGGCTCGAAACAACATAGGGTAATAAGCCTTGTAAGCCTAATTCTTCACGTTCCTCTCTCGTAAAGGCAGTGGATTTATTGTGATCTGCGTCTGTTAGTGCATTAAATCCGCTTTTATGTTCTTTTATTGGCATTTTTTTCGTTTGAGTCGTTGTTAGTGCTGTGGTTTTTGGTGCTGTAGTGCTGTGGTTGTGAACGAGCATATCTTTTCCTTCTTTTTTGGGAGCGAACTGTTTGTTGCTCCGTCGTTACGTCAAGTCCTGCTATCCGTTCTTATCGTTTTTGCCAAACTGCGGGCTGGACAAATTGCCCCTACAAAAAACGATACCACTGCTATCAGGGCTATTTTGGGCTGTCTTATGGTTGTTATGGCTGTTCTTTATTTGGGATGCAAAAATAGTAAAATAGTTGTTTTGTATGTGTTTATACTTGTATTTTGTCGGGAGGGTTGTATTCGCTAACATATTTTATTTTCGAGTATTGTTTTAAGGTTGTCGTCTATTTCGATATTTTTGAAGGTGATGTTTTCGTTGAGATTCCATTTATTTAGGAGTTCTCGTTCGTTCTTGATATAGAAGATGAGGTCTTTTTCGTCGATCTTGTAGCCTAATATTTCCTCAAAAGGTACTTTTTTTTCCTTTTTCTTTGGGTAATCTGTATTGATAGAGACGTGGGTTTCGGTGATTTCATAGGTGACATTGGCTTGGTTGATGCGGTTGCGGACGGCTATATTGAAGTGAGAAATGCCCAATACCATAAAGAGTGCGCCTAAAAATCTGTCGAAGGAGGCTAAGTGTTGATTTACAGCGAAGAAGGTGGCGACTAATAGGGTGAATACCCAAAACATTTTATTGGTGAATAGGCTTTCTTTTAGGGCAGTTTTGAGGATGTTGGGTTCTGCTTCTTTTTGGTGTATCCAGTGGGTCATGGAGCATTTTTTTTGCAAAAATAGTATTTTTTTGGTAAACCATATAAGTGATATAAGCTGGTCATATGAGGTTCAGGCTGTCCAAAATAGCCCCGATAGTAATGAAAATACCAAATTGAAAGGCTTTGGAGTTTTGGGAGGCTTGGTATTGTAATGAATAGCGGGCCTTTCTGTGACGACGAAGCGGCTGTCCTTTCGCTCCAAAATAAAATTTTTAAGATTATCAAGCAATAGCTTTAGAAACTATTGCTTGATATGGAATTTTAGAGTCTTGGGTCTACGGGTTCGCTTTCGAGGGCGAGGACGCCGAAAATGCTTTCGTGGGTGTGTCGAAGGGGTTGTTTTTCGACGAAGCGTTCTAAGCCTTCGAGTCCTAAGGCGAATTCTCGGAGGGCTAAAGAGCGTTTTCGGGATAATCCTCTGTTTTTGAGTCGGGAGAGGTTTTCGGGCATATCATATTCTGGGCCGTAGATAATGCGGAGGTATTCTTTTCCTCTGCATTTGACGGCTGGTTGGAGTAAACCGTCTTTGTTGTAGGCTAAGAAATCGAAGGGTTTGACGACCATGCCTTCGCCGCCTTTTTCGGTCAATTCGAGCCACCAATCTATGGCGGTTTGGATGGATTCGTCGTTGCTTAGATTGATGATTTTGTAGGGTGTCGCCATAAATAAAGTGTCGGCTGCATCGGCAATTTCTTTGATGTGTTGCATATGCCATTCGTGGGTTTGGTCGGTGTGGACGTTTCCTTCGGTGGCTAAGATGTGAAAAGGGGCTAATTTGTAGTCATCAATGCTGTTTACTTCCCAACAGTATTGGCGGTAGGCTTGGATGTATTGACCAATTGCTTGGTTTTTGTAGGTGAATTTATCTACAAGGGTTTGGATGTCCTCTAAATTTCGATTTTGGGTTTGTTGTAATACGCTGACTACATCGGGAAGGGCGTGAGAAGCAGCACTTCCAACGGCGGCATATTGGTCTTTTAATAACGATTGTGCTTTGGCAGACCACGGCATTAATTCGCAATCCAAACAGACCCAATCTGTATCGAATTTATCCCAAAAATTGCTTTTGTTTAAGCCTTCTAATACTTTTTGTAAAAACTCCTTTTCTAAAGTTTCATCGTTGAAAAAATTGCGTCCTGTACGAGTGTAGCATTTGCCAATTCCTTCGCCTTCGATGCCAAATCTTTTTAGGATGACTTCTTCATTTTGACCAATAACGACGATGCCTCTTGATCCCATATGTTTTTCTTCACAAACGATTTGTTTGACACCACGTTTTTTGTAGTAGTTGATGGCTTGTTGTGGGTGTTCTAAAAAGTCGGACAATTCGCTCGTTCCACAAGGTGACATGGTGGGCGGAAGGTAAATTAACCATTTTGGATTGATGGCAAAACGGCTCATCGTCTCTAAAGCAGCAATCGAATTTTCTTCTCGAATCGTGATGTTGTTGCGTAAACGAGTTTGGATGATTCGCTTGCCTGTGACATCTTCGATATTGAGTAAATCGTCGTGTTCTTGTTGGGTCAAAAGTGTGGAGGCTTCGAGCAAAGATGGGGGAGGCGTACTGTACGTTTCTTTGGCATCGACATCCACCAAAATTTCTTCGGGATAGCGCATTGCGGTTAATTTGCCCCCAAATACGCAGCCCGTATCAAGGTCAATAGTGCGGTTGAGCCAAGTTGCTTTGGGAACGGTGACGTGTCCGTAGACGACTTTGGCTTGTCCACGATAGTCTAATGCCCAATTGTTGCGGATGGGTAAGTTGTCTTCGTCGATGACGCCTGTGGTTTCGCCATATAAGCAGAAGGAACGGACTTGCCCACTGGCACGACCATGCATTTCTTCTTTCAAACCTGCGTGAGCGACAACTAAATTGCCGTTGTCTAAAACGTAATGGCTAACGAGTTTGTAGAGAAATTCTTTGACTTGATATTTGAATTCTTCTGATTCGTTTTTGAACTGTTCGACGGTTTGTTCTAAACCATGCGAGATATTGACTTTTTTGCCTTTGAGCCATTTTTGTAATTTGGCGTCGTGGTTGCCTGGTACACAGATAGCCGTTTCCGCATTGACCATACTCATCACCAAGCGCAAAACGTCGGGAGAATTCGGTCCTCTATCGACCAAATCGCCTAAGAATACGGGTTTTCTGTTGTCGGGATGCGTGATTTCAAAGCCGAAATTTGTGGTATTTGGTTCGACTTTTTTGATTTGGTAGTCTAATTTTTCTAAGAGTTCGACTAATTCATCGAAGCAGCCATGTACGTCTCCGATGATGTCGAAAGGGCCTGTTTCTTCTTTTTTGTCATTGTATAATTTTTCTCTTTCAATGCCTTCTACTTGCTCGATTTCTTCTAAGGAATTGAGTACATGGATTTTGCGGAATCCTTCTTTTTTGAGGGTTCTTAGTGATTTTTTGAATTGTTGTCTTTGTTGTCTGATGACGTGTTTGCCCATGTTGCGGTCTGTTCTTTGGGCATTTCGTTCTATGCAGATTTCTTCGGGCGTATTGAGTACGATAATGCTGGGTAAGGCATGGTATTCACGGGCTAAGGCTATGAGTTTTTTGCGTCCTTCGGCTTGGATATTGGTGGCATCGACGACGGTGAGTAAGCCGTTTTTGAGCCGTTTGCTGATGATGAAATCAAGGAGTTCAAAGGCGTCTTTGTTGACTTTTAGGCTGTTTTCGTCGTTGGAGACGATGCCTCTGCATTGGTCGGAGGAGACGATTTCTGTTGATTTGAAGTGTTTTTTGGCAAAGGTGCTTTTGCCTGAGCCTGATACGCCCATTAGGAGGACGAGGGATAGTTGTGGGATTTTGATCATTTTTTTTTGTTTTTTTGGTTTTGGTGTTGAGACACACAGCCGTGTGTCTTTACTTTTTCGGTTCTGGTGTGTAGACGCATTCAATGCATCTGTACCTTTTCGGTTCTGGCGTGTAGACGTTGCAGTGCAACATCTCTACTTTGGTGGTTTTGGTGTGGAGGCGTATTGACACAAACCACATAAACTACAAAAACAACATAAACTACAAAAACTAATTGAGTTGGAAGATGCCCATTTGGGAGGGTGCGCCTACTTTTGGGTCTTCTTCGCCGATGGGTTTGAAGTGGACGGTGTAGTTGTGGGTTTGGGCGATGGTGTTTGCCCATTCTTGGAATTCTTGTCTTGTCCATTCGAAGCGGTGGTCGGGGTGGCGCATTTCGCCGTGTTCCATTGTTTCAAAGAGGGTGTTGTATTCTTGGTTTGGGGTGGTGATGATGACGGTTTTGGGTTTTGAGTGGGCGAATAGGACTTGTTCTAAGGCTTTGAGTCGGTTGGTGTCGAGGTGTTCGATGACTTCTATGAGGGCTGCTGCGTCGAATCCGTCTAAGCGTTTGTCTCGGTAGGTGAGTGCGCCTTGAAATAAGTCGATGCGTTCTTTTTGTTTGGAGGACATATCTTTCCAATAGATTTTTTCTTTGGCTTTGGTGAGTTGTTGGTAGGAAATGTCCATGCCTGCGATTTTGGTGAATTGTTTTTGTTTGATGAGTAAACGTAGGAGCTTGCCTTCGCCACAGCCTAAGTCTAAGACGGTTTCGGCATTGGAGTCTTTGAGTTCTTGTAAGACCGTTTGTAGGCGAATTTCGTGGAGAGTTGGTTTTCTTTCTGTGATTTCTGTTGTTTTTTCGGTGGTGTCGGTTCCGTCTAATTGTGCCAAGGCTTGTCGATAAATAGATCTGAAATTGCCTAAATACCGTTGGACGATTTGTTCTTTTTCAGGGTGTTCTTTGAGCCAGCCTTTGCCTTTCGCTAAGAGCTTTTCGATTTCGTTTTCGCTGATGTAGTAGTGTTTTTCGTTGTCTAAAACGGGCAACATGACGTATAGATGCGATAAAAGTGCTTGCGTCGTGATGGTGTTTTTGAGGGTAAGGGTGTAGTATTTGCTTTCGCCCCATTGTGGAAAATTGGGGTCTAAGGTGTGTCGGGTGATGGTAACTTCGTAGCCCAATGGTTCAAAGAGTTTGCGGATGAGGACTTCGCCGCCTTTAGGGGCAGAGATGACGGAGATTTTGACCTCGAAAGGGAGTTTTTGGCTGACTAATTCGGGTTTTCCGCTACAAGTGCCGTTCATGGCGGTGGAAAATCCTTTGGAGATGGCGGTACTCATAAAGGACGAGGCGATGTAGGGGCGGTCATTGACGTATTGTCCTAAAGAAAAGCCTTTGCCCATAAGATTTTTGTTGCCTCTTACCATGTCGATGGGGTCGATGTCTAAGAGCAGGCAGAGGGTTGTTTGGGCTTCGGTGGCTTCTGGGTAGAAGATGTGGGCTTTGCCGTGGGATAAGTCGATGGATTGGAATCGTTCAGGATGTTTGTGGAGTAGGTAACCTAAGTCGGTGGCAGGATGATGGGTGGTGGTGATTTGTAATAACATATTTTTCTTATTTTTTTCTTTTGTTTTGGCAAAGGTATGTTAGAAGTACGCAGTCTTTTTGCGTACCTGAAACCATATAAGTTATTTTAGTTTTTTTTAGTCCATACTATTTTGGCTACGCTCAATGACCAAAATTATAAGAACAGATAAGTTTTTTACAAAGTATTTGATAGGAGCGAAAGGTTCGGAGCTTCGTCGTGACGCTCAGGCCTGCTATCCATTCTTATCGTTTTGCTATGCTCATACATGCCAATTTCAAAAAACGATACCATTTCTATCAGGGCTATTTTGGTTGGTCTATACCTGATTAATTTTGATTCTATTCTGTTTCTTTTTTGAGCATTTTTAGGGTGAATGTGCCTAAGAGTAGGATGATGATGCCCATAAGGAAGTAGAGGTAGTATTTGTTTTCGATGAGTGGGTTTTGTGTTTCTGTTGTTGTGTCTTTTGGGGTTGTATATATTATTTTGGATAGGTTGAGTTCTGTTGGGTTTTCGGGGATTTTTCTTTTGAAATTTCTTAGGTCGTAGCGTGGTCTTCTGGCTTTGGGATTGCCTGCGTATAGGTAATATTCTGCTGGGTCAGTGATGCGGGTGGTGAGGTAGTAGGGATGTCCTGATATGATGAAACTGCTGAAATTTAAAGGGCGATTGTCATAATTACTGATGACGATTTTTATTTTTTTTGCGAAGATGTTGTCAAAGGTAAAGTCATTTTCTTCTAAGGAACTGAGGGTGCTTTTGTGTGTATAATGATAATTGGCTTTCCAACCTTGTGCGAGTTGAATACTGTCGGATAGGTATTGTATTTGGATGGGTCGGTAGTAGTCGAAGGTGTCTTGTACGTTGATTTTGACGTTGGAAATGGGAACTTTATTAGGAAGCGTCAATTCTATAATCGTTTGTTTTGTTTTGGGGTCTTCGATGATCTCTTTTGCTTGTATATTGTAGGTTTTTACGTTTGTATCTGTGATTTTTGTTTTTGTAATTTCGTTTATTTTGGTGGATTGTAAATTGGGCTTTTCGTCGCTTTTGATGAGTAGGCGGAGGTATTTATATTTGATTTTTGGGAAATCAAGGGTGGTAAAGGAGTAGTCTGTGAGGTCGTTTTTGATAGAGACAATTCTGTAATCGTCAATGATGTCGAACCAGAATTTTTGGTTGTGGCTTCCTTCTAATCTGACTTTCCAATCGAAGTTTTTGTCTTTGAACTTTAGGTGTATTTGGCTGAGGGCTTTGTCAATGGGAATTTCGTAGGTGTAGAAGTAGCCGTAGCTATTTTCGTTTTGGTTGAGTAGTTCGAAGGGAATAGACGTTGCCGTTTTTGTGGCTACTTTTTTGTGTTGGTCTAAGATGTAGGGAGCTTCGATGGTGTCGCCTGTTTCGGTAAAGCCGATGATGCGTAGGTCATATAATTTGGGTTGGACATGTTGGTAGAGTTCGTCCGTTAGTTCTATGGTGTGGTAGGTGTCGGTGGGGGTGGCGATTTTTTGTTTGCATTCGTAGTCATTGAGGTTTTGGGCTTGTATGGATAGTGTGAGTAGTAGCGAGATGATTGTTATGTATGTTTTCATTTTCTGTTTTTATTGCTGAGGTTTTTTGTTCTTTTTTTTTGGAGAGAATGTTTTTTTGCTTTGTCGTTTTGTTTGGTCCTGCTGTGCCATCAGGTCTATTTTGGATGGTCTGTGGGCTTTTGTTTCGGTTTTGTTTTTTTAAGTTTTTTGATAGAGATTGTATCCATGTAACATAGACCTGATAGTAACGGTATGGCTTTTTTTTTAGGTGCTGTAGTTCTTAGTGCTGTAGTTCTGTGGTTCGGTTTTTATGTAATTATAGGTTGTTCCTAAGCCATAATAGCGGATAGCAGGCCTTTCCGTAACGACGGAGCAGCTGACCGTTCTCTCCTTATTTTGTTTTAATTTATGGTATCAGTTATTGTTTTGTTATCTGTTTCATTTAGGTCTTCTTTTTGCTCTCCTATGAGATGTTTGTATTTGTTGTAGAGGAAGGAGGAGATGAGTAAAAGAACGCCTAATGATATAAATGCAATTGTTTTTGAAATGGTGTTTAAGTTTTCTAAATCATAGGCAAATAGTTTTAAAATGGTTAGTGCAAAAAGTGCCATTGCGGATAGACGGATGTATTTGTTTTTTTGCCAAATGCCTAAAACAATGAGCAAGAGCGCATAGCTTCCCCACAAAATACTTAGGGCTAATTTGTAGGAATTACCAACGGCAAATATGTCCATCCAATGCAGTAATTCGCTACTTAATATCCATAAAAGTATTCCATATAAAATAGGTTGAATGAGATTATACGATTCTTTTTTGTGAAAGATGCGTTTTGTATTGTCATAGGTAAAATAGAGGAGTGTGCCAAATAAAGTGAGTGATAGGTAACGCAGTAGTGTATGCTGCATGCCTATACCATTAGGGTGACTAATGACCTTTTTTATAGCTTGTGCTTGTTGCCAATTTCTTATTTCGCTGATGGCAAAAAGCCCTGCGGACAGAAAAACGAAAATCAAGAGGGAATTAAAGGCTAAATTGAATATACTAACGTTTTTATTTTTGGTTTTAAATAGATTAATGGCAGTTAAAATAGTGGCAAAGACCATACTGTAATTGATAAGCCAAATCGTTTTTCTACTTAAAACATTAGACCTATGAAAAGTCATGTCGAACTGTAAAAAATAATGATTGATTTCTTGAAAAAAGCCTAGATATACAGCCATAAACAACAAGCTTGGAATGGCAAATATTCTTACTAAATGTAAAAGCGGATCAAATTTTGTTTGACCTAATAGACTTGGATATTCTTTCTTTTGGTTGATGAAGTTAATAAATGCAAAGATACCTGCAAAAATCAAGGAACTCAATAAATGCACATTTAAGAAAGGTTTTAAAATAGTAAATTGTCCGTATCGAGGCGCATAAATTGTTTCCCAATCTTGCATCAGACTTGCACCTGCCAAAATCATTAAAGGATAAGAAAGTCTTTCGTAGGTGACGATTTTTTTGGTGCGTCCCAACCAAAATAATAAAGCGGCTTCGGCAGCCCAAAAAAGTGTTACCCAATTGCCATCCAATTGTACGGGAATGGCTAAAGTTAAAAAAGTGAGGACCAAACCCGAAGTAAAATAAAAGAGTTTTCTATCAGCAGATTTGTTTTTGAAAACAAAAACACTGACTAAAAAATGAATCAATGCATTGACTAACGTAAACAAGCCAAGTAAATGTTTGGTGGTAGCCCCTGAATCTAATATCAAGAAGCCAATGCCGTAAAAAATAGCAGAATTGAGGAACATTATTAAGATGTCTTTGCGCTGAAAAACTTCTTTTTTGATTAATTTATAAGATAGGAACGTTAGATAAAAAATAGCAAAAAATATGCTTGCAAATGAGAAAGCTAATTTATAATCATTTCCATCAAAAACGACTTCTGGAACAAACCAAGAGAAGTATATTAGCCAGGTGGCAAAGAAGGCAGAATAATAAAGTAGCTTCCAATATTTTTGTACAGCGACGATTAAAACGCCTATGTTAATCAATGACATATACCAGAACATAATATCGACTCTGCCTGATCCCGAACTCAGCAAAAAAGGCACAGCATACGCCCCAACCAAGCCTAAAATAGCGATGATTTGCCGATTGTACTGTATGGCAGCAAAGACCGAAAACGCAGTCACCAAGACCATCATTGGAAAGGCAACAGCTAACGGAATCAAGCCATAAAAATCATAAGCAAAGAAGGTGATAAAGTATAAAATTGCAATGGCGCCACTCAACAAAACAGCACTAAAATTCTCATATTTTGTTTTGAGTTTAAAAGCCGTTCCCAATAAACCCAATCCCATTAAATAGCCAAAAATAATTCGAGTCAAAGGGCTAATCATATCATTGTCAATGGCATATTTTGCGCCAATACCCACGCCAATTACGGTAATGAAAATACCAATTTTGTTGGCTAAGTTTTCCCCAATAAATTTTTCTAAATCAATGGGTTTTTTGATTTCTTTGGTTTTTGGTTTTGGCTGTGGTGTGGTGGTTTTTTGTAAAATAATATCCTGAGCGTCATTCGCCATCACCAATTCTTTTTCAGCTTCTAACTTTTCTTCTTCTAAAATCTCTGACGATATTGGTGCAATTTCTTCTTCCTGAGTAGGGATTGTCTTTTCTTCTAAGCCCTCTTCTTTGATTTGAGTAATGTCCTCATTTTGAGCAATCTCTGTTTTGTCTTCTATGGATTGTAGTTGCAAAATTTCCTCTTGCAAAGTGGCTACTTCTGATTGTATTGCCGCTTGTTTAGAGAGTACCAAATTTAATCTTGAAAGAAGATTCTGTATTTTATGATCACTCATAGGCTTTAGGAGTTGAGGTTTTCAAGTAAAAGTAACTTATAAAATAGGAATCACAAAATTAAATTGGAATTTGTCGATTGGTACGGACTTGTTTTAAATTTCTGCGGTAGTTGGCAATCGCTTTGTTAACGCCGAGAGCCGAAGTTGTAAATTTTATGTCATTATAATAGTGCATATTGCTGATGACTTTGCCCAAATCGAAAGACCAATACAAGCTCATCAATGGATTGATCCAAAGTATGCTGCTAAAAGTGCGTTCTGTTCGATGAAAATCACCATAATTTCCGTCTATTGCGCTCACAATTGAGTTGGAAACGATGCTTTCCCGAAAACGCATTTTTTCGTTGGCATAATCCAACGCAGCCTTGTACTTTTTGTATTCCTCCATCGAATTCAACAAGCTAAATGCCCCATAATAGCCATCTTGCTCAATCAATTTCGCCACATTTTCTAAAAAACGATAGTGGGAAACGCCATGAAAATGGTCAACGCCAAAACCCAAACAAACCAATAATTTTCGAGGAACATCCGTTCCAAAAGCAGCAGCCATAGAAGTGCTGTCTTCGATGGGCGTTCCCAGCAATTCTTCGTCGCCCATCATCAAACTATCCGTTCCGCCATCAATCAAAAGTAGGGTGTCAATATCGAATTTTTCAATCAAGTATTCATAGGCTTTTTGCAAAGGAATGACCCCTGTTCGCTCAAATGCATAAACAGGCACTTCCTCATTTTGAAGATGAAACCATTCTGATAAATACTTCTCAGGAAAGTAAGTTTCTTGATGCAATTGCTTATCTACATGCGTCACTTTTCGACAATGGGCAAAGACTTCTTTGGCAGAAGTTTTTGATAATTCGGTAAAGGAAAAATTCGCTAAAAAGACGTTTTTACCTTGTGCTTTTAGGCTAAAATACAAAGGAAGTCCACAAAAAATGTCAAAACCGCCTCCTGCGCCTGCAATAAGCACATTTTGAGCCGAATCTAATTGTTGAAATAGAGGTATTTGATGTAAATTCATGCTATTTTTAACGATGATATATGACAAAACGTTCCATAACTATTGATTAATGTTTTTAGGAGCGAAAGGTCAAGAGCTTCGTCGTGCAGCATGGGCCTGCTATCCGCTACTATAGCTTACTAAGAACTACAATCACGGTAGAACCGAACCAAGAACTACGGCACTAAGAACTACAGCACCAAAGTAAGCTATAACGCTACTATCAGGGCTATTTTAAATGGTATAAACGCTATTAGTTGTGTTGAGTTTTGATATTACAACACACTCTTTTTTCTCCTCATAAAAAGACTAAACAAAAGCAAAATCAGCAAACAAATCCACAAAT
>ENA-ORXM01002811-ORXM01002811.1-marine-metagenome-genome-assembly--contig:-NODE-2811-length-19104-cov-3.939980_pt1 | contig 19104 bp, 16 predicted proteins | sample MGYA00237867_ERZ511480 | MGnify/ENA primary metagenome ERZ511480 (study PRJEB26309, sample SAMN06266103) | marine metagenome | isolation source: Algal blade | place: United Kingdom:Sidmouth, United...
CCCACCGAAACATACTTAACCTCCAAATACTCCTCAATCCCCCAGGGTCCCCCCTCACGCCCCAAGCCCGACTGCTTCACCCCACCAAAGGGCACATACGGCGTCGAGGGCAAACCGTCGTTCACCCCGATAATGCCGTACTCTAACGCCTCCGCCACTTTATAAACGCGGCTCACATCGTTCGTGTAAAAGTAGGCCGCTAAACCGTAAGGCGTGTTGTTCGCCATGCGAATAACCTCGTCATCAGTCTCAAACGAAATAATCGGCGCAACCGGGCCAAAGGTCTCCTCGGTCATAAGCTGCATGTCATCAGAAATATTTGTCAGTACCGTCGGCTCGAAGTACAAGCCGTCCAGCGCCTTGCCACCTGTGACCGCTTTTGCGCCTTTCTTAATGGCATCCTCAACATGCGCTTTGACCTTTTCAAAGCCTTGCTTATCCACCAGCGGGCCTATATCGGTACTGTCATCCAGCGGGTCGCCTACTTTCAGGTTCCCTGCTGCGTCTGCGTAGCGCTTAGTAAAGGCGTCTAAAATAGAAGCCTGTACGAAAATGCGGTTAGCACACACGCAGGTTTGACCCGTGTTGCGATATTTCGAGGCCATCACCTCTTGCACGGCTTTGTCCAGGTCGGCATCTTCAAAGACAATAAAGGGCGCGTGTCCGCCAAGTTCGAGTGAGATTTTCTTGACCGTGTCGGCAGACTTTTTGTAAAGCAGCTTGCCCACTTCCGTCGAACCCGTAAAGCTGATTTTGCGAATGCGCGGGTCACTTAGTAGCGTGTCCGACACGGGCGCGGGGTCTTCGCAGGGTAAGACTTGCAGTGTGCCCGCAGGCCCACCCGCCTCTTCCCACAGTGCGGCTAAGTGCAAGGCACTTAGGGGGGTGTGCTCGGCGGGTTTAGAGATGAATGTGCAACCTGCCGCCAGCGCCGGGGCCGCCTTGCGCGTAATCATGGCGGAGGGAAAGTTCCACGGGGTTACAGCAAACACGGGGCCGACGGGTTGTTTCATGACCATCAGGCGTTTGTTTTGGGCATGGCTCGGCATGGTCTCACCGTAAACGCGCTTGGCTTCTTCGGCGTACCACTTGGCAAAGCCTGCGGAATAGGCAATTTCGCCCCTTGCTTCTTTAATCGGCTTACCCATTTCCCGCGTCATGGTACGGGCGAGTTCTTCTTGATTTTCAAGAATCAATTCTTGCCAGCGCATGAGTAGTTCGCTGCGTTCAAAAGCGGTTGTTCGGCTCCAGCGCTCGAACGCTCTGGTGGCAACCTCGGCAGCCTGCGCCGCTTCGTCTGCGCCACAATCTGCAACCTCGGCGATGACCTGGCCGTTTGCAGGATTAGTGATTTTATAGCTTTTCTTGGCGGACTGCCAGGTATCGGTTAGGTAGCGGGCCTCGCTCGTACGGTCCAAAAGTGCCACGGTGGTGCCTCCTTGAAGGTTGAAACGGTTTGAGGTTCCAGCTTATCAAAAAGTTTCTTGCGAAAGTATCTCCCGAACTCGAGCTTTGGTTGAACGGTAGGGGTTTGAGTTGTCAGTCATCAGTTGTCAGTCATCAGTCAAAGCTCTTAAACTTAAAACTTATCACTGAGAACTTATAACTCTTTTCAAACTACTACGCCCCACCTGCCCGTGACAGATTAGGGTAATAGTGCCTGCGTCCTCGAGCCTCAAACACCCTTTCTCGTCCAAGCCATCTGCCACACCACGCTTAAGCTTACCGCCCAATTCAACTTCAACCTCTTGACTTTTTAGAACATCGAAGGGTGCAAAGGCAGCGGGTAAATCAACTTCTTCAGTCATAAGTTCCAAACCCCGCTGCATACCTGCTAAAACGAAGTTGCTCACGCCCTCGGTGTCTAAGCCCCTCAGCGCTGTCGCCCCTTCGGGCACATCGTTATTGACGTTCATCCCAACAGCGGCTAACAAATGACCTCTTACATACTCACACAAAATCCCTGCAACTTTTTTGTCCTTGTAATGCAGGTCGTTGGGCCATTTGATGCCGACTTGAATCCCGTACTCGGGCAAGGTTTGGGCTAAGCCAAGGGCCACTAGAATTGCCGCGTGGGGTTTGTTGAGAACGGGCGGCGCTAAGTCTTTTACAGCTAGTGTTTGGTAACTACCCCCCGGCCCCGCCCACCAGTCGCGGCGGCGCTGACCCCGTGCGGCACTCTGCTTAAGGGCGCGAATGACCAGACCGTGAACGTTTTCGCCAGACTCGAGCCGCTCACGCATCAGGTCCTGGGTAGAGGGCAGCGCGTCAAAGGTTTCTATTTTGAAAGGGACGTCTAAGGACACAATCTTAAACTACCAAAAGGATAACTGCACAGGGCAAGACCCGCAGTTAGTTGCTTTAAGAGCCAATGAAAAACCCGCACTCTAACGGTGCGGGTCAAGATTCAAAGGTTACAATCTCCATTACATTTTTATTTTTATTTAGATTCGCTAGGCTTCGATGCTTTTCGCCCAATTATCGACCTCTTTTTCGGCAGCGACCTGGGTTATGTGATAGGCGTCGCGCACCTTGTCGATAAGCTTGTCCCGTCGGCCCCGTACCACCTCGAGTTCAGCGTCGGAGAGTCGGGAGAAAACGTTTTTTGCACTTGCCTGATACTCTTTCCAGTTCGTTTCGACTTTTTCCCAATTCATGGTGCTCATGGTTTAACTCCTTTCGCTTGCTTCAAGTATGCACCCACAAATCATGAGAGCGAAACAGGCTGAATGAGTAAAAAGCCTCTTAAATGAGAGGTTAAGGACGCTTTGAGGGCGATTTCTACGCCAGGCTCGAGGTTTCACAGCTCTCAGGTTTCTCACAGGTTCACGTCCAGGACTCATAAAATGACCGTTCACACGCAACAAGAACGCTGTCTTTTCTGTGACTTAGTCGTTCAGGATGCCCCATTTGAGCTTAGGTTTAACAAGAGAAACACGGCTCTGGTAAGACACAAATACAAAAAACCGCACCTTAAACAGCGCGGTTTTTAATATTAAAGAGGGTTGAGTTGTTAAACCATAGGTACAGGTGAAACCGAGTAGTCGCTCGGACGGTGCTCTTTAGCGGGGTGTAAGGTAGTAAGAACTGAATCTTGCGCGTCTGCTTGTAAAAATAGCACTGGAACGCTTACGCGCTCGAGTACGTCTTCCATCAAAGCGTTGACAAACGCCATATTAACGTCTAAGTTCTGCGTCAAAAGAGCCAAAACATCGACGTGTTCGCCTGCGACGGTGCGGACAATCTCGTCATTCAGACGACCCTGAACAAGTCGTAACGCCGCCTTATAACCACCGAGCCTTAGCGCCTCATAATTTCTATTCTGCTTTTTAAAGCCTGCTTGTTTATAGAGCTGTAGCTGTTCTTGCAATAGCGTTATACGCGTTTCAGTCGTTGGAAACAGGTCGCGCACTTCGTCAAGTATCGATGCGCTTAGTATGCTGCCCGCTAGCGGCACAAGTAAAGTGTGTTTCTGCATTGAAAGGTCTCCCTCAACTCAAGTATCGAAAAAAATATGATGAGATGCGCTGTGAATTGATGAGGAAATGTAATTGGGATAATCTAAAAATAAACTGGTGAGGGATAAGTTTCGCGTCAGGCTCGAGTCTTTTACGGGTTTAGAATTAGTTCTCGAGCCCAATTGAGGTCTCATAAAACAGCTCCATACTGTTTTAGAAAACTTCAAAACGAGCTACGACTAATCATTTTTAGGGCTTTTAAGCGAGAGGCGCGGCATCCAAGCAGCATCCAAGCAGCATCTCAAAAGTAGAAAACGCTTGACCTCGAGCGCTTCATTTTACACCCCACCCAACGCCACTTTAACCAAAACGCACGTTATGATTCAGCCCATGATTGACCTTATGCTAATTGTTCCCCACCCTGATGACGAAGTTTTCGGCTGCGGCGGTTTGTTCGCCAAAATGGCGGCGCACGGCAAGCGCGTGGCAACCCTAACCTTGACACGGGGCGGCGCGGGGCGCTCGCTTGGGCTTTGTTCACAGGAGGATTTGCCCAAGGTGCGCGAACAAGAGTTACGCGGTTCTTTAGAGGCGCTCGGCGTGCAGGACGCTTACATTTGGGATTATCCCGACTATGTTCCTGACAAAGATAGAGGTATGAAACACCGCGACGGTTTGCGGGCGATTCCAGCCGATGAGATTGTGCCTAAAATCGTTGCCCTTATCGACGAGCTAAAACCTGAGGCCGTTCTGACCTTTGCACCGAACGGCTCGAATGGTCACCCTGACCACGTCACCACACACAAACTGGCTATGAGCGCTCTGGACAAAGCCGCTCATGAAGTGGCGCGGCTTTATTACTACGCGAGCGACAAACCCTACGACGCTGAAGCGCGTGAGGGCTTCATGTCACCCGAAGAAATTCGCAGCCTCCACGTTTACCCGACGCATTATATAGACGCTTCAGACTATATGGAGGCCAAACTGCGGGCGATGGGCAAGCACAAAACGCAAGCCTTGAGCGTTTTAGGTTTTATGGAGCGTTTACCACGGCGGCTTGTGGTCGAGTCGTTTCACCGCGTTAAGCCTGCTTATCCCGCTGGTGAGGGGGCGCAGACTACTCTTTGGCTCTAAACCTGTGGCTTTAGCCACATCCTCAAAAAAATGTTGAGTGCTTAACGGCGCAAACTCGCCTCCATCTTGCACACTGGGGTATGTTCGCCGCGCCTAAAGCAACAAGTTTTAATGTGCCCCACGAAGGGCAGGTCGAAGCCGCCCTCGAGCTACTCAATCAGAGCACGAGTGGACCAGCAAAGGCGTCTAAGAAGTTAGAGCTGGCAGCCCTTCACGCCTTGCAGGGTGAGGGGGGTCTCGAGCACGGCACTCTTTATTTAATCGGCGCGGCTGAAACGGATAGATACATTTGTGTAACGCCTCTTTATCAAGCCCTGTGTTGGGAGTTTGCGGCTTATTGCGGTGAGCAGCCTAAACAGATTCGCAAGGGCCTAAGAGCTGTTTTAAGCTCAGGTCATCCGGTAGCGCTGTTTCACGCGGCGCGGGCGCTTGTTGCAGCGGGCATGAACCGGCGCGCACTGCGCATTCTTGAAAACCTCACTGATGAGCAGTTGCCCCCGCACCTGGTGTGGCGGCGCTGGTCGCTGCTCGGTTTGGCAAGTGCCAATTGCCGCGACTTCGACGCGGCAGTGCGGTCTTATTTTGTCTCTGCCAGGCTCACTCAGGGTACCGACGGGCAGCGCGAACAGCTATCACTCGCCGAAGGCTGGCTGGCACTCGGGCAACTTGACGAGGCGTTTATGGTACTTGAGGGCTTTTTTGAGCGCGAATCCCAGGGGCTGAGCGACGATATTAAACTGCGCCAGCGCTATTTGTGGGCACTTTTGCAAACGCGCCTCGGCAACGTGCAGTTGGCGCTGAACGCCCTGCTCGAGGCGTACACCCTGGCAGAAAATGGCGGTTATACGGTTTTCGAGATTTTACTCGAGCTGGGTCGTACCTATTTAGGTTTAGGCGATGTTAAGCGGGCTAATAGCAGTTACGAAAAAGCGCGACTCGCGGCGACTGCAAAGCAGCTCAGTTTTATTACCCATGAACACGCCGTGATGCTCAGCGAAACAGGCCGTTACGGCGAGGCGCACCATCTGCTTAAAAAGGTGATTACCGACAAACACTATAGCGGTCGCCCCCTCGCTATGAGCGACTTAGCCCACGTACTTTTTATTCAGGGAAATGTCGCGCAGGCCAGTGCTGTGGCGCAGCACGCGCTCAAAGTCGAGGCGAACGCGCCCGCTTGTATTACCCTGGCAGAAATTGCGCTGCAAAGCTATGATTACGCGGCGGCGCGGCGCTGGCTCGAGCAAGCCCTTGGTTTAGCCAAGGAGGGCGACTCCGACTGGCTTTCAGCCCAGGTGCTTTCTGCCGAGGTTTTAGCGCAGCAAGACTACGCAAACCCTGGGCGCCTTATCCATCACGCTGAGCAAGCACTCGCACATTTACCCCCTGACCATGAGTGGGTAGCTGCGCTTCAAGCTTATCTGAGCACCGCTAAGATGCGGCTGGGTGAGCGTAAGCGCTTACTGAACTAAAAAGGCGTAGAAAGGAAAAAGTGAAAAGGAAAAAGCCGGGGTTACTTTCCACTTTTTCCTTTTCACTTTCTACTAGTTCACTCTAACGAATGTAGAGCATCTCCTGATAGGTTGGTAGTGACCAGAGGTCATCTGCTACCACAGCTTCTAAAGCGTCCGCCGCTTCACGGACGCTGAGCATAGCGGGTAGGACGGTGTCACGGGCGTACTTAGCGGCTTCTATGCCGTCTCCTATTTCTGATTTGAGTTTCTCGAGTTCTGCCGTAGAGTCTTGCAAGTTTTTAACAAGCGCCGTTACCTTGTCAAGGGTATCGGTATCGAACTCGTAGCCGATGGCCTTCAAATTGGCGCAGGTCTCGGCAAGCTGGCCTTGATAGCGAACCGCTGCCGGGAAGATAATCGTTTTCGCCATTTCAACGACCAGATTCGACTCAACGTTGAGTGTCATGAGGTACTGCTCGAGGGCGACCTCATAAACACTTTCTAATTCGTGTTCGCTCAGAACGTTGTAATCACTGAAAAGTTTGACCGTTTCTTCTAGGTGAAACGCGCCCAGTGCGTCAGGTGTGGTTTTTAAGTTGGGTAGCCCACGTTTCTCAGCCTCGGTTTGCCAGCCGCCTGCGTAACCGTCACCATTGAAAATGATATCGCCGTGCTCGGTCAAAATGTCTTTGAGAACGGCCTGGACGCCTGCATTAAAGTCATCCGCGCCCTCGAGCTTGGTTGCGATATAGTCGAGCGACTCAGCCAAAATGGTGTTGATAGCAGTGACAGGTAACGAGATGGATTGGCTCGAGCCCACAGCGCGAAACTCGAACTTGTTACCTGTAAAGGCAAAGGGGCTCGTGCGGTTGCGGTCACCTGCGTGACGCGGCAAGGGAGGCAGGGTATCGACACCAATATTAAGTGTGCCCGAAGGCTTGGAACTCATAGCGCCACCGTTCGAGCGAATTTGCTCGAACACGTCACCCAGTTGGTCACCTAGGAAAATCGAGATAATGGCGGGTGGCGCTTCATTCGCGCCTAGGCGGTGGTCGTTACTTGCTGAGGCAATCGAGGCGCGTAGCACCGGCGCATATTTGTGAACAGCGCGAATAAACGCAGCGCAGAAAACGAGAAACTGGGCGTTTTCGTGGGGGGTATCACCAGGCTCGAGCAAGTTACCTTGCGTGGCATTTCCCAGCGACACGTTGACGTGCTTACCGTTACCGTTGACGCCTGCAAAGGGTTTTTCGTGCAACAAACAGGCAAAACCGTACTTACCTGCTACCTTTTGCAGCACGGTCATGGTGACTTGCTGGTGGTCAGCGGCGACGTTAGCGTTTTCAAACACAGGCGCAATTTCAAACTGGGCAGGTGCAACCTCGTTATGGCGCGTTTTTACAGGCACGCCAAGTTTAAACAGTTCACGCTCAACGGCGTACATGCACGCTTGAACACGCTCATTAATCGCGCCGAAATAGTGGTCATCAAATTCTTGACCTTTGGGGGGCGCCGCGCCGAACAGGGTGCGGCCTGCTGTAAGCAGGTCAGGACGGGCCATATAAAAGTTCCGGTCCACCAAAAAGTACTCTTGCTCAGCCCCCGCCGTCGCCGCAACGAGCGCAATTTCTTCGTGACCGAACAGGTTTAGAACGCGCTTGGCTTGCTTGTCGAGGGCACGCATCGAACGCAGTAGCGGCGTCTTTTTGTCAAGCGCCTCACCCGTCCAGGAAACAAAGGCTGAGGGAATGGTCAGGGTTAAACCGTTGGGGTTTTCAACAAGATAGGCAGGGCTTGTGACGTCCCAAGCGGTGTAGCCACGGGCTTCGTGCGTTTGACGAATGCCACCTGTGGGAAAGCTCGAGCCGTCGGGCTCTTGCTGAATGAGCATCTCGCCTGAAAACTCAGAGATAATACCGCCGTCAGACGTAGGCGAAAAGAAGCTGTCATTTTTCTCAGCCGTTAGGCCGGTCAGGGGGTAAAAAATGTGACCGTAGTGGGTTGCGCCTTTCTCCGTTGCCCAGGCTTTCATAGCCGAGGCAATCGCGTCGGCGGTGGAAACGTCTAGCGCCGTACCCTCGTTAATGGTGCGTTGCAACGACCTGAAAACGTCTTGCGGTAAGCGCTCTTTCATGACAGCTCTGTTGAAAACGTTCGTCGCGTACAGGCTACCCGTTGGGTAAAGCACATAATCAAATGGCTCGGGCAGTTTATAAGAGATGGTCTCGTTGACGGCCTTGGTACGAACTGCATTTCCACTCATGGTTTTCCTTTCGTCTTTCACTGCCAAGTTAGTTTTAGCCTCTATCTTGACAGAACTTAGCTATAAAAGTTTCCAATTAAGTAAGCGCTCACCGCGGCGGTTGTAACGCCCTTTCGGCACAGTTTTTTACAAGGTGCCAGACCCAAACTTTTCATGGATTTAAAATTGGGACCTTAGGAAGGGCCCCCTCTTTGGAGAAAGTATAATCAGTGCGCTTGCAAAGTGTCAACCTTTTTCTGCCAGACAGTTAAATTTAGCCTGTTCTTTTAAGGCACACCAAATCATATGGGCAAATTGTGCATATTGGATTATACATTTTGGCACTATTTCAAAAACGTTATAGATGATAATGAGGGGACGGTTCAGCTTGGCGTGCTTGCTGTAAACTAAGCCATGAAACCTGATACCTTAAATGAACAGGTCGGCATCCTGACCCGCCGCGAAATCGAAGCCCGCATCCTCAAACCTTTTTACGAGGCTGTTGCAAGTGAACTAGGTGAGGAAAAAGCGGGGGCACTTTTGCGCTCTACCGTGATTGACGCTGCTAAAGACTTAGGTGCGACCATGCGTGAGCGCGCCGAGGATGACGGCTTGGAAGCCTTCGCCGCGCAGTGGGAGCCCTGGTTTCGGGGTGGGGCGTTAGAAATTGACGTGCTCGAGCAAACCGATGCCACCTGGGCTTTTAATGTCACGCGCTGCCGCTACGCGGAGCTTTACAAAGAACTCGGTATGGCGGAGCTGGGGGCAGCCCTGTCATGTAACCGTGACGGCGCACTGGTCGAAGGTTACAGCGACGAGATTGAGTTTGAGCGCACGCAGACGATTATGCAGGGGGCGAGTTGTTGTGACTTTCGGTATACGAAGAAATAGGGAGAATCTGAAATCAAAGATCGAAAATCGAAAAAATGTCTGCTACAACCCTCACGCCTGTAGGGGTAAGTCTTGTGCCCACCCTGCTATTCTTTAGAGATTAAGAACTCGAGTCCCCACGTTGCAGCAGGAGCGAAACCCCAATCAGCAGCGTCGAGGCTAAAATCATCAGGGTAGAAATAGCGTTGATTTCAGGTGAAACGCGCTGCTTGAGCATTCCGTAAACGAAAATCGGCAGGGTGTCATCGCCAACGCCTTTGGTAAAAAAGGTAACAACATAATCATCTAGCGATAGCGTGAGTGCGAGTAGCGCCCCCGCCATAATGCCAGGTAGCAGCAGCGGAAAAGTAATGCGCCAAAAGGTTTGGAAATGATTCGCGCCAAGGTCATTTGCAGCCTCTTCTAAGGTGTCGTTCATCGTCGCCAAACGCGCCCGCACGACTATCACGACATACGAAATATTAAACGCCACGTGCGCAATGATGATGGTGGCGAAACCAGGCACGATGCGCTCGCCTGTAATGCCCTGGTAATAGTCGAACAAAATGCGAAAGAAAATCGCCAGCGAAACTCCTTGTGTAATTTCAGGAATAACGACGGGAATATATAGGAGTGCGTCGATAATGCGCTTGCCTGGAAAATTGCCCCTGTGAATCGCTAGCGCCAGCATGGTGCCAATAGTCGTTGCGATGAGCGCCGCGCTGAAGGCGACGATGAGGGAGTTTCCGAGGGACTCGAGCAATTTCTCCGTCACAAAACTCGCCTCACCCGAACGCGCTGCAAAAATATTGGCGTACCACTTGGTGGTAAAGCCGCGCCACACCGATACAGACGGTGAGTTGTTAAACGAAAAAACAATCAACACGACAATCGGTGCCCACAGGAAAAAGTAACTTACAAACGGCGAGAGAAACAGTCCAGCCTTGCCGAGTTTTCTTATCCACAAGTCACGGCTTAGCTTGGCGCTGTCGACCCTAACAGCCTGGGGTCTGGCAGGTACATCAGCCACGTTCGCTCACCTCATCTTGACCAAAGCGTATATAGATGACCACGCCGATGAGCACGAGGACAATAAGCACAATCGACACCGCTGACCCCAGCGGAATGTCGCCACGTCCCCCGAACTGCCGCGCTATTAAGTTACCAATCATCAAACCGCGCGTACCGCCGAGCAAGTCGGGCGTTACGAACGAGCCGATCGCCGGGATAAAAACGAGCATCGAGCCTGCCACCACCCCGGGCAATGTCAACGGAAAAATAACGCGCCAAAAGGTGTGCCAATCGTTTGCGCCCAGGTCATTTGCGGCCTCAATAAAACGAAAGTCTAAACGCTCGACGGCGGCATAAACGGGCAGAACCATAAAAGGCAAAAATCCGTAGACGAGCCCCAAAATAACGGCGAAGGGGGTGAATAGCATCTCGAGCGGTTGCGAAACAAACGACAAACTCATAAGCGCCGAATTGACCAGACCATCAGGCCCGATGATGGATTTGAGCGCATAGGTACGTACCAAAAAGTTTGTCCAAAAAGGCAGCAAGATTAAAAACAGTAGCAGCAAGCGCGTGCGCGAACTCTTGCGTGTGGCAATAAAAAACGCTAGCGGATAACCGAGCAAAAAACACCAGAAGGTCGTATAAAGCGCAATCCGCAAGGAGCGCCAAACAACAATGCCAAAGGTCCCAAAAGTACGCTCATAATGCTCAAAGGTCCAGGGCAAAATAGCCGCGCCGCCTACACCTTTGGTCAAAAAACTAGCAAACAAAACAAACAGTAGCGGCAGCATGAAGAAAATCGTCAACCAAAAAATGCCAGGAAAACCCAACCAAAAACCTTTGCGCTCTTTACTCCCATTCATTGGAGAATATCTTATACCGCAAACGGCGTAGCGTGTTTCACACGAGCTTTTCGTGGCGCTAGCTTTTAGCTATGTGCTCGAGTTGAAGGTTCAAGGTTGAAAGTTACTGACACTAACGGATTCCGTTGCTACGTAACCTTTTAGCACTTAAACCTTTAAATCCTCCCTAACCCTCCTTTGAAAAAGGAGGGAACCGTGCTATCTCCCCCTTTTTGCAAAGGAGGATTAAGGGGGATTAAGGGGGATTTTATTCACTAATATCATTATCATAGCCAGTTTTTCTATTAGCAACAGAAAACGGTAGAAACAAGAAAGTTAAAGGAGAAAACCTCAAACCTTCTAACCTTCAACTTTCAACCTATGAACCTGCTAGCCTATACCCATGACGAAGCCTTTACTCACCTACCTCGGTCAAACGCGCACCAGGGTCACGCCGCAGCACGCCTTTATCGCGCCCGATGGTCACGTTGAAACGCCGTTATCTGGCTGGAAGAAGACCTCAGGCATTTTACTTATTTCGCCGCAGATGGGCGCACGCTTTACACAATATTTTGCGCATATGCAGTCCGGCGGCGAAGGCACGCCGCCCCTGCCCGAAGTCGAGCGCTTTATTTTTGTTCTTAACGGCACGATAAGCATCCAAACGGAAAGCGATACCTTTAAATTAGAACCCAAAGGCTTTGCATTTTTTCCTGCTGAAGAGCCTCATATTATTACTGCTACATCTGAGGCTAAGTTGAACGTGCTCGAGCGCCGCTTCATCCCGTCAGAAAACGAAGAGCCCCTGCCCCTTGTCTTGGGCAACGAAGAAGATGTCGAGGCCGAGCCCTTTTTAGGCGATGATAATGTCTGGGTTAAAAAGTTTCTACCTGATGACGCCCGCTTTGATATGGCGGTGAACACCATGAACTTTAAGCCAGGTGCAACGCTGCCCTTTGCCGAAACGCACTTTATGGAGCACGGTATGCTTATGCTCTCAGGCGGGGGTATTTACCGCCTGGGTGACGACTGGTATCCCATTCAAGAGGGCGACACTTTGTGGATGGGGCCATACTGCCCGCAGTGGTTTGGGGCGCTGGGAACTGAGACCTCCTCTTACTTGCTTTACAAAGAAGCCAACCGCGACGTATTTCGTTTTGAAAAGGAGAGCTAACGTGGATATCAGCATTTGTTCGTACAGTTTTCACCGCATGCTAAAAGCGGGGGAGCAAGATATGTTTGCGTATATGCAGACCTGCAAAGCTTTGGGCGCGACCCACCTCGAGCCCTGGAATGGTCACTTCGCCGCGCCAGGCCAAGAAGCCCGCGAAGCCCCTGACATGAGCAATCCTGAGCACGCTGCTTACCTAAAAAAAGTCAAGGAAACAGCCGATGCGCTCGGTATGCCCTTTGGCTGCATTGCTGTAGACGGCGCACACATTTATGAAGATTCAGAAGAGGCGCGGCAAACGAATAGGACGAGGGCATCTAAATGGCTCGAGGTCGCAGCTTTTCTACAAGCTAAGCAAGTCCGCATCGACTCGGGTTACCGCGCTGATGATTGGCCCGACGATGTGTTTGATACCATCGTCGCAGGGTATAAAGATTTACTTGCTGAGGCAAAAGAAAAAGGCGTCGAGGTCGTTATTGAAAACCATTGGGGACCGTCGCAACATCCGGAACCTTTGGTCAAACTTTTAGAGGCAGTTGATGGCCTGGGCTTACTTTTCGATACACATAATTGGGCCGAGGGTAAACAGCAGCAGGGCTGGGAAAAGTGCGCTAAATACGCTAAAGCTGTCCACATCAAAACCCTCACGTTTAATGCGGAGGGCAACGCTACCAACGCCGACCTACCCAAAGCCTTTCGCCTGTTGAAAGAGAGCGGTTATAACGGTATCTGGGGGATTGAAAGCGTACCTGATAATGGTGACGAACTGGGAGCAGCTGAAAAAACCGTTGCGCTTATTCATAAAGAGCTTTCGTAGAAATTTACAAAGGGGCAGTGCTCGAGCAGCGGCGCAAAAAATAAAATCACATCGCGTTCGTAGTTTGTAGGGGCAGGTCTTGTGCCTGCCCTGCTTCGCAAAGAGGTCGTTTAGCGGAGGGCGAACACAAGATTCGCCCCTACAGGTGTGAACAGGAAACGTTTTGTCTTGTCACCTCGCCTTTAGATTTTCCCTTCATCTTTAGTTTTCAACCAACTTGTTATGATAGGCCCGCAGCAAATCTCAATCCCTTCTTTGGAGACAATCATGCCCCCCTCCCCTATTCGTGTCGGCATCATCGGTGTCGGTCAAATCGGCAAACACCACGTCAATAATTATCAGACCGTTCCCGGTGCAGAAATCATCGCTGTTGCCGACATAAACGAAGCCGAGGCACGACGCGTTGCCGAGGCTAATGACATCCCCAACATTTACACCGACTTTCGCAAGCTTTTAGAACGTGATGACATTGACGCGGTGGACGTGTGTTTGCACAACAACTTTCACGCACCCGTAACTATCGCTGCGCTGCAAGCGGGCAAACACGTGTTCTGCGAAAAGCCGATGGCAGGCACTTATACCGACGCCGAAGCGATGCTAAAAACGGCGCAAGAAACGGGTAAAAATCTCAATATTCAGCTTGTAAACATTTTTAGCACCGAAACCAAAGCCGCAAAATCTCTGATTGATGGGGGTGAACTCGGGCGGCTGTACCACGCGCGTTCTACTGGCTTTCGGCGGCGCGGACGGCCCTTTGTCGATGGTTACGGCAGCCCAACTTTTGTGCAAAAAGAAAATGCTAGCGGCGGCGCACTTTATGACATGGGGGTGTATCACATCACGACGATGCTTCACCTACTCGGCAACCCAAACGTTACGCACATCTCTGGCAAAACCTATCAAGAAATCGATATGGACGCTGCGAGGAAAGAGGAGAGCGGCTACAACGTCGAAGAATTAGGCTTAGGCCTTGTGCGCTTTGAAGAGGGGCTCACACTCGACATCATCGAGGCCTGGGCGATACACGGCGGTGGTTTTGAAGGTTCAGCGTTGTACGGCGCCAAGGGTGGTATCCGCTTAAATCCTTTCAGCTTTCACCGCAGTTTTGGTGACCTGGATATGGACTGCACCGCTAACCTAGATAGCTTTAATTTTCGTATTCATAACGTACGCCAAAACGGTGACGCTTATGATAGCCCGCAAGAACACTGGATTGCTGCGCTACAAGGCCGCGTTGAGCTTCTACCTATTGCCGAAATGGCGCTTAACACTATGCTGATTTCTGAAGGCATCTATTTATCAAACAAGTTAGGCCGCGAAGTCACAGCGGATGAGGTGCGTGAAACGTCTAGCTTGAGCGCGATACAACTCTAAAAAGCTTCACTCCCAGTGATACGATGCCCCGTATGAGGGTTGGTTATGCGTATCAAAATTAATGGGGAGCGCCTGAGTGACGAACTCGAGCAACTAGCGTGTTTCAGCGACGCACCCGCGCCAGCGGTCACGCGCATTCTTTATAGTGAACAAGACTTAAAAGCTCGAGACTTTATAAAAGGACTTGCCGAAAAAGCAGAGCTTAGCATTCGTGAAGACGCGCTGGGTAATACGTTTTTTAGGCTCGAGGGGTCTGACCCGAGCTTAAGCGCCGTTGCGACGGGTTCGCACATCGACGCCATTCCCCATTCGGGGCGCTATGACGGTACGGTGGGGGTGTTGGGTGGACTCGAGGCGTTGCGAGCCCTCAAAGAAAGTGGTCTTGAACTAAAGCGCAGCCTCGAGCTTATTCTATTCACTGCCGAAGAACCCACGCGCTTTGGGGTGGGCTGCTTGGGTAGCCGCGCAATGGCGGGAACCCTGAGCCTGAAGGACATCTTAGAGCTTAAAGATGAAGACGGGAAAAGTCCTGATGAGGTGCGTAGGGAGGCGGGGTTTAAGGGTGAACTCGAGGACGTTCAACTCTCTCAAAACACCTATCACGCGTTTGTAGAACTGCATATCGAACAGGGGCCGCTGCTCGAGCAAAAAAACATGCCCATCGGCGTTGTGACGGCGATAGCTGCGCCCTCTACATTGCACATCAAACTCGAGGGCGAGGGCGGTCATGCAGGCGCGGTGCTGATGCCCCAGCGTAAAGACGCCCTGCTCGCCGCCGCCGAAATTGCCCTGTCTGCTGAGGAAGCTGCGCGCACAAGCGGCAGTATCGATTCGGTGGCGACGGTGGGTATTTTGGATGTTCACCCACGCGCCGTGAACAGTATCCCCAGCCGCGCATTTATGACGCTCGATGTGCGCGACACCAATCTGGCGCGGCGTGACAAAATGATTGAAGATATCAAAGAGGCTGCCGAAACCATCACCGCAGACCGCAAGATAAAGCTGACACTTAAAACAATCAACGCAGACCCTCCTGCAACTTGTAGTGAGCACATTATCCACGCAACTGAGGCTGCCGCTAGAAACCTCGGCCTGGACACCCTTCCAATGGTCAGCCGCGCGTACCACGACACGCTTTTTATGGCGCGCATTTGTTCGGTGGGGATGATTTTTATTCCTTGTAAAGACGGGATTAGTCACCGACCTGATGAATATGCGAGTCCCAAAGATATTAACAAAGGTGTCCGAGTTTTAGCACAAACCTTAGCCGACCTCGCTAGCTGAAATTTTCCGATAGCGCGTTACAATCAAGCTTATGACCCTTCCCGCATTTGAAACCGAACATTTCTTCGCTCAATACGAATTCAAAGCCCCGCACATGCTCTCTGCATCGGACTGCGAAAGCATATCGATTACAGACCTATTAAAGATGGCAAATAAAACTTTAGATGAACTGGGCAACGTAGAACTTCACTACACCGAGTCTCAGGGTAAACCCGAGTTACGCCGAGCCATCGCAGACACGTATAAAGATGTTTCTGCCGATGATGTCGTCGTACTTGCTACACCCATCGAAGGCATTTACCTCACTATGCGCACGCTCTTGAAACCTGATGATGAGGTCATTGTCTTAACCCCCACTTACGACGCGCTCAAGAATTTACCCGAGCATTTATGTACGGTTAAAATTTGGGAACTTGAGGCGACAGATAGTGGTTGGACACTTGATTTAGAGGCCCTCGAGTCCCTCATTACACCCAAAACAAAACTCATCGCTGTAACCTTTCCGCATAACCCCACAGGCTTTTTACCAAGCGAAAAAGAGTTTAGGCGCATCTTAGACATCGCTGAGCAAAACGGTATCTGGGTCTATTCAGACGAGATGTATCGGGGGCTCGAGTTCAGCGCACCCCAAATCCCATCGGCTTGCGAGCTTTACGAAAAAAGCCTTACCCTTTCCGGCCTCTCTAAAACGCACGGTTTACCAGGTCTGCGCTCGGGCTGGCTTATTGTTAGGGATAAGCACGTGCGCGACGAGCTTATGAACTGGAAAATGTACACCTCGATTTGTCCGAGTGCGCCAGTAGAATTTTTGACTGAGGTAGCGCTATCGGTAAGGGATAAGTTAGCAGAGAAAAACAAAAATATTATTCGAGAAAATGTTGCTCTTGCCAAACCCTTTTTTGAGAAGCGGTCAGACTTTTTCACCTGGCGTCCTCCTTTGGCTGGGTCTATCGCGCTTGTTGAATTAGAGGTCGAGGCGGCAACCCACTATTGTCACAAGCTTGCCAAAGAGGCAGGCGTCGTGCTGTTGCCGAGCGCGTTTTTGGGCTACCCCGATAAATTTGTGCGCTTTGGCTTTGGACGCACGGGATTTGGCGAATCATTGGGCGCTTATGATAAGCACTTGCAAACGGTGAGAGGTTAGGCCGTGGCAAAAAGCTCTGACGCATTAACGATTGGCCTGGCCCAGATTGCACCCATTTGGCTTAACCGCGACAAAACGCTCAAAAAAGTAATGAAGTATGTTTCGCAAGCGGCGAAGAAGGACTGTGACCTTGTGGTGTTTGGCGAAGCGCTCTTGCCTGGCTATCCATTTTGGCTCGAGCTAACAGACGGCGCACGCTTTAACTCTAAAATACAAAAAGAACTTCACGCGCACTACTTTGCAAACGCGGTCTGCATAGAAGAGGGCCACCTGGACCCACTGTGCAACCTCGCTAAAAAAGAGGGCGTTGCTATTTATCTGGGCACGATTGAGCGGCCACTTGACCGCGGCGGTCATAGCCTCTACTGCTCACTCGTTTTTATAAACAAAGACGGTAAGGTTGCTTCGGTGCACCGCAAACTGATGCCCACTTACGAGGAGCGCCTGAGCTGGTCGCCGGGTGATGGCAACGGTTTACAGGTCCATAAACTCGGCGCGTTTACGGTCGGCGGGCTCAACTGCTGGGAAAACTGGATGCCCTTACCCAGAGCTGCCCTTTACGCTCTTGGAGAAGACCTACACGTCGCGGTGTGGCCCGGGTCTGAGCGAAACACCGAAGACATTACCCGCTTTATCGCCAAGGAGTCGCGCTCGTTTGTGGTGTCGGTATCGGGGTTGATGCGGCGTGGCGACATCCCTAAACAAATGCCCCACGCCGAGCGCATTAGTGACGCGGCCCCAGACATTTCAGCCAACGGTGGTTCGTGCCTAGCCGCGCCAGACGGGGCGTGGGTAGTGGAACCTTTTCTCGATGAAAAACTCGTCGTCGCAAAAATCGAACACACCCGTGTGCGTGAGGAGCGGCAAAACTTCGACCCCGCGGGGCACTACTCACGCCCTGACGTTACAAAGTTAGTGGTGAACCGTCAGCGCCAAAGCACCATTACCCTCGAGGATTAAATGTTCGAACTCGAGTTCAACCACTACCCTGTTATAAAAGGTAAAGAAATCGACCTGAGAATAAACCGCTGCGTTCAGGGGGACGGCGACAGGCTTTACCTTCCCGCTTACCATTTTCATATTTGTTTGGCAGGACAAACGAAAACCGTTGGCAGAATTGACTTACGCATTGGCTATACCAACGACATTGTTTGGTACGGCGGGCATATTGGTTACGGCGTTGAAGAGGCGTACCGGGGGAATCACTACGCAGCTAAGGCTTGTCTGCTACTCAAACCCATTGCCAAGGAGCATAGGCTCGACATGGTCTGGATTACCTGCAACCCTGATAACTGGCCCTCGAGAAAGACCTGTGAATACGTCGGCTGTGAATTTATAGAGATTGTCGATTTGCCTGAAGACAACGACATGTACCGGAGCGGTGAGCGGCAGAAATGTCGGTATCGCTGGATGATTTACTAGGCAGTTTTTCAGACCCCTTAAACTTAATTGTTTAATTGAGTCATCCGCAAAGTCGGTTGATTAAATAGAAGACCTGTCATTTCGAGCAAATGCGAGAAATCTTTGTGTAGATCATCAAGGACAGATGTCTCCTTGCGTTTACAGGGGTCGAAATGACAACGCGCCTCTGCTCTCTTCTAATTTCCAACATTGAAGAAGGTTCAAAAATATACTATGCTCAGCTTAGAACCTTTTACTGAGACACTGAGGTGTGCGGTGGGCTCAGCTCAAATGATAACTATTCTTGATAAGGTTCTTACCTAAACAAAAATATACGACGTTCTTTTAAACAGACCGTGCAGGATGAGAAGTGAGCTGAAAGCAGCTTGGTCTTCAATCTTTGCACAGTTGGCTTTCCGAAAAGGAGTCAGTGTTGTTAAATTTATCAAGCATTAAATCTATCTTGAAAACTCGAGTTGATGAGCATAAGCAGGCTGTTGGCATTGTCGTGGGAACCGTCGATGGCGAGTCTACGAACGTTATTGGCTACGGATTTTTGAGTGGGTCGCAAAAAACACCTGTCAGTGGCGACACGATTCTCGAGATTGGCTCTATTACGAAAGTTTTTACTGCGCTGCTTTTAGCAGACAGCGCGGCGCGGAATGAGGTGCAACTCGATACCCCTATCCAAAACTATTTACCAAACCACGTCAGCGCACCTGTGAAGGACGGCTCGGCTATTACGCTGAGACATTTAGCGACGCACTCATCAGGCTTACCACGCCTGCCCGACAACCTCGAGCCAGCCGATATGAGCGACCCGTACGTAGACTACCGGGCGGAAAATTTGTACGAATTCTTAGACAGCTATACGTCTGAGCGCCAGCCCGATGAGGCGTTCG
>ENA-ORXM01002812-ORXM01002812.1-marine-metagenome-genome-assembly--contig:-NODE-2812-length-19100-cov-3.754035_pt1 | contig 19100 bp, 20 predicted proteins | sample MGYA00237867_ERZ511480 | MGnify/ENA primary metagenome ERZ511480 (study PRJEB26309, sample SAMN06266103) | marine metagenome | isolation source: Algal blade | place: United Kingdom:Sidmouth, United...
CGCTGGGATGAGCGGGAGGTTTGTATGAGAAAGTAATGATAACACCCCCCGCGTTCACAGAATATTTAATAGCCTTTGCGACCTTTCTGCGCTCCAAGCGTATAGTCAGTATCGTTACTTTTATTTGGACACGTCATGAAACATATTATCACGCCGAGCCTGCTCGCGCTCTCCGGTCTTTTTCTTAGTCTGCCCGCGCAAGGGCAGGTTCTGGAAAACCTCTTTACTGTGGATGAGGATAAGGCTGAGACCTATTTGGACGCGGGCGGCGCCGTTTTGTATCGCCCCGGATATTTAGGCAGCGACGATAATGTCACGCAGCTCATTCCCTATATTGACGGGGAATATAAGGGACGGTTTTATTTAAAACCCGGCCAAGGCGCAGGTATCAATGTTATCAATAATAAATATATTCGTCTGTCCGGCGGCGTGAATTATCTGTTCGGGCGCGACAGCAGCGAGAATGATACGGCGCAAAGCTTTGGCCTTCAGGATATAGACGGGTCGATTACGGCCGCCGCCGCCTTGCGCATCAACACGCCCATCGGCGTGATCGATACGCAATATCAGCAGCCAATTTCAGGTGATTTGGAAGGCTATCGCGTCGATGTCGCGGCCATCACGCAATGGGATCCGACGCCAAAGCTTCGCATTAATCCCGGCCTGCGGGTGACATTCATGGATGAAGAGATGATCAATCAATTCTATGACGTTCCGAAAACGATCACCTTTGAAGGCTCGGGCGTGTCGAGCTATTCTGCATTTGCCGCCGCCTATTATGACGTGACTGATAAGTGGCAAGTCATCGGGCTTGTCGATTACGCCATTTTGGACAATGTTCTGGCAGATAGTCCGCTGGCTGACCGCGATGACGGCGTCACGGCAACACTCGGCGTGGCCTATAGTTTTAGATAATCAACAGCCCGCAGGGCAACCATATGCGCGCTCCGCCCGTAATGAGATCATGAAACCTTTAGACTTTCTCCCGGGCGAAGAGCCAATCACGCAAGCCCCAAGCGTGGTTTTGGATGATGGCCGCTCCTGCGTGCCGCAGCATTATTTGCGCTATTCGCACAGCCTTGCCTCAACGGAGGCGATTGTCTCGCGCATTGCCTATGATGATAATTATCCCGTTTTTGTCAGCGAAGACGCGGGCGGTATATTTATTCAGATCGGGGTGATCGGGCCGGATAATTATAAATCAGATAAGCGCAATAAAATCGTCTTTGGTCGCCGCTGGCGCGTTGAGCCAAATTTGCCGACATCAGAGATTATTCAGACGGTTTTTCTGGCGCTTAAAAAAGCGCGCGAGCATGAGATTCGCGAGCAAGTCACGCTGCATTTTGACGGACATGTTGCGACGCCCTTTAGCTGTCACCAAGACCTGCCTTTGCTCGCGCGGCAAACCCCAAAGGCGCGGCCCTGCGCGCACACGCCGGCGCAGATTATTTCAAAGCTGCGCTACGGCTCCGCCAGGTTTAAGCTGATTGACAGTGTCAATTTGAAAGGCGGCGATATTGTTTTGACGGTTCAAACGCATTCGCCAAATCCCGATCTGAAAGATATTATCTCCTTTACATCGCCCGAGCTCTCCCGGGCGGCAATCCTTCATAATTTTATGGACGCGCTTGTACGTCTGAGTGACCGGGACGTTGAGGAGCGCTTTACTTTTGACGGCTTTGCGCGCTTTAGCCACGCCGTTTGCCCCGAGCAAATTGCGCGGTTTTCAATCAAAACCCGTCAATGCCCGACCAAGCTATTGGGCGATGATGAGGCCGCCCGCTTTGTATCTGAATTTTCCGCGCAAAATTACGAGACCGACTCAACGCGCATTCCGTCGCTCTCGGAGAGTGAATATGGGCGCGGGTTAAAAACCCGACTGAGACGGCAAGGTTTGGCGATTTAATATCTAATCCAGAAACATTGCCGCCGGGTCTTCGAGACGCTCTCGCAATTCGCTCATCATTTTTGCGGCGTCATAGCCGTCAATGACGCGGTGATCGCAGGAGATGGAGAAATTCATTTTCTTGCGCAAGACGGGCTGTCCGTTTTCATCAGGAACAAATATCGGGCGGATTTTATTGGGGCCAAAGATCGCGACTTCGGGGCGGTTAATGACGGGCGTCGTGACGATGCCGCCAAGCGGGCCAAGCGAGGTCAGCGTTGTTGTTGCGCCTTCGAGGTCAGATTTAGATAATGTATTTGTGCGCGACGCCTCGGCGAGGCGCGCGATTTCTGTTGCCATCTCCCAGACGGACAAGCGGCCCGCATCTTTGATGACAGGGACAATCAGGCCCAAATCAGTTTGCGTCGCAAGGCCGAGATTTAATGTATCGAAGCGGCTGACATAGCCTTCGCTGTCATAATAACGGGCATTAAATTGCGGCCAATCGAGCAGCGTTTGCGCAAGCGCTTTAATTAGCAAAGGCAGAACGGTCAGCTTTGGGGCCGTCTCGCCGGACTTTTGATTTGCCCGCGCGCGAAAGGCTTCGAGCGCGGTGACGTCAATTTCTTCGACATAGGTGAAATGCGGAATGTGGCGTTTGGCCTCCTGCATGCGCTGCGCGATGACGCGGCGCAGGCCGATGACTTTGATGCGCGTTTCGCCGTCCTGCTCCGGCGTCGGTTCATCTTTGGCGGCTGGCGCAGTCGGTGCTGGCACAGCTGCCGGCGGGGCGCTTTGGCCAGATTGCAAAATCGCGTCTAAGTCGGCGTGGGATATTCGGCCATTGGGCCCGGAACCCGCAATCGCGGACAGATCAATTGACAGGCTCGCGGCCCGCTTGCGCACGGCGGGAGATGCCAAGGCCGGCCCGTCAGAGGAACGGCGGTTTTGAGCTGCGGTCAAAGTCGCAGGCTTGGGCGTCTCTGTGGCGGGCGCGGCAGGAGCGGCTTTGACCTCAGGCTCTTGTGCTTTGACAGGTTCAGGCACAGCGGCCGGCGCTTCGGCTACCGCCTCGTCTTCGCCTTCGGTTTTGATTGTCACCAGAACCGCGCCAACAGCCAAGAGGTCACCTTCTTCGCAGGCCATGGACTCGATAACGCCGTCCACCGGGCTTGTTAATTCGATCGTCGCCTTGTCGGTCATCGCGTCCGCAATGGGAGCTTCTTCTTCGACGCGATCGCCGACGGCAACATGCCACGCGGTAATTTCCGCCTCGACAACGCCTTCGCCAATATCGGGGAGTTTATATAAATATTGTCCCATTATGCTGCGTCCATAATTTTACGCAGCGCAAGCGCGACGCGTTTCGGGCCGGGGAAGTAGGCCCATTCTTGGGCGTGCGGATAGGGCGTGTCCCATCCCGTCACGCGCTCAATCGGGGCTTCGAGATGATAGAAGCAATGCTCTTGGACTTGCGCGGCCAGCTCTGCGCTAAATCCGGAAGTGCGCGTGGCTTCGTGCATCACGACGCAACGCCCTGTCTTTTTCACGCTTTCGGTAATCGCGTCTAAGTCCAGCGGAAGCAGCGAGCGTAAATCCAGAATATCAGCCGACAGGCCCAGCTGCTGCGCCGTCGCCTCAGCGACCCAGACCATAGTGCCATAGGTCAGGATTGTAACATCATCGCCCTCGGCAATTTTGCGCGCTTTGCCCATCGGAACGCTGTAATGGCCTGACGGGACGTCGCCCAGCGGATGGCCTTTCCACGATTTCGCGGGCGCGTGGGGGTCGCCATAGAACGGGCCATTATACAAGCGCTTGGGCTCTAAGAATAGAACCGGGTCATTATCTTCAATGGCCTCAATGAGCATGCCTTTGGCATCATAGGGATTGGACGGAATAACGGTTTTCAGACCCGCAATATGAGTGAACAGGGCTTCGGGGCTTTGGCTGTGGGTCTGGCCGCCATATATACCTCCGCCGACCGGCGTGCGGATCGTGAGCGGACAAGTAAAATCGCCATTGGAGCGATAACGCAGCCGCGCGGCCTCGGACGCGATTTGATCATAGGCAGGATAAATATAATCGGCGAATTGAATTTCTGCGACGGGGCGAAGACCGTTCGCTGCCATGCCAATGGCGATACCCACAATGCCGCCTTCGGAGATCGGGGTGTCGAAACAGCGGTGCAAGCCGTGCTTTTCCTGCAAGCCCGCCGTGCAGCGAAACACGCCGCCAAAATAGCCAACATCTTCGCCAAAGACGAGGACATCAGAATTTTGACTCATCGTGACATCCAGCGCGTCGCGGATCGCCTCGATCATGGTCATGGATTGTGTTTTCACCTCGGCCATTAATCCAGCTCCTGCGTGAAGCTGCGGCGTTGCGCCTCGAGATGTTCGGGCGGATGCTCATAGACTTGCTCGAACATGGTGTAATCATTGACGTGGGTTTTCTCGGATAAATCCCCCATCGCTTCTGCGGCTTTATAGGTTTCGCGAATTTTAAGCTTACAGGATTTAGCAAGCTCTTCGTGCTGCTCTTCACTCCACACGCCGAGCTTAATCAAATGCACCTTCAGGCGCTCGACGGGATCGCCAAAGGGCCAATGCTCGGCCTCGTCTTTGGGACGGTATTTGGACGGGTCATCAGAGGTTGAATGGCCTGCTTGGCGATAGGTGAAATGTTCGATCAATGTTGCGCCGCCCCCTTTGCGCGCGCGCTCGGCTGCCCATTTGGTCGCGGCGTAAACGGCCAAAATATCATTACCGTCAACGCGCAAGGTCGCCAGGCCATAGCCGCTTCCGCGCGCGGCGAATGTCTCGCCCTCGCCTGCCGCAATGCCTTGAAAGGAGCTGATCGCCCATTGATTATTGACGACATTGATGATGCAGGGCGCGCGGTAAGTTGACGCGAAATTAAGCGCGTAATGGAAATCGCCCTCCGCCGTTGCGCCCTCGCCCGTAAAGACCGAGGCAATGCCGTCTTCATTTTTATAAGCGCAAGCCATCGCCCAGCCTACGCCTTGAATAAGCTGCGTACCCAGATTTCCGGAGATGGAGAAAAAGCCGTGTTTCTTAAAGGAGTAGAGCACCGGAATGGATTTTCCGTCCAATGGGTCGCCGCTATTGGACAGGCATTGGCACATCATTTCTTTGATCGATGCGCCGCGATTAATCAAAATGCCCTGTTGGCGATAGGTCGGGAAAATCATATCGCTATTTTTAAGCGCCATGGAATGACCAACCGACACCGCTTCTTCGCCCGTCGACTTCATATAGAAGCTCATCTTGCCCTGGCGCTGCATATTGAACATGCGCTCATCCATAGCGCGGGTCATCATCATATCATTCATCGCTTTGAGCAGCGCGTCATTTGATAATTTCGGGTCCCACTCGCCCACGGCGTCGCCATTAAAACGCAGAACACGGATAAGCTTTAAGGCATGTTCAGCCGTCTCGTGATGCTCGCATAACGGGTCGGGCCGGCCCGGTGTGTGATTGGCGGGAACACTGATATGACTGTAATCCGGCGTATCACCCGGACGAAATTGCGGCTCGGGCACATAGAGGCGCGAGCGGTTAGATGCAGGCTTCGGCGCTTTGGCCATATTATGTCCCCGAAAGTGTCAGTCGCGAGCGCCTTATGCGCCTTTTTCGTTAGTTAAACCCTAGCATAGAGGGAGTCTCGTCCTAATTATAATTTATTCTAGCATTATATGCCTTTATTGTTTAAATGCTAAGCACAAATTGCTCCCAAACCGCCGGAGACCGCATATGGCTGAACAACTCGACGCAATAGACGCAAAAATTCTCCACCTTATCCAGACTAATGCCGCGCTCTCTGTCGCCGACATTGCTGACAAGGTTGGCCTGTCCAGCTCCCCGTGCTGGCGACGCATAAAACGCATGGAAGAGACCGGGATTATCAAGGCCCGAATCACGCTGCTTGATCGCAAAATGGTCGGACTTGATTTCGAAGTTTTCGTCGCTGTAAAGCTGGCGCTGCCCAATCGTGAGAATATGGACAAATTTGAACGCGCTGTTGGCCGCATGCCGGAAGTCGTGCAATGCGCGGTCGTGACCGGAGCGGTGGATTATATGCTGCGCATCGTGACGCGCGATATGCATGCTTTTGATGATTTTCTGCGCGAAGTCTTGCTCGCCACCGGGCTGGTTAGCGATGTGCAATCGCGTATCGTTTTGCGCCAAGCCAAAGATACAAATGCTTTGCCGCTGGGGCTGATCAGTTCATCTGTGCCGCGGATTTAATTGCAAGGTAAATGCAGAGTTGTTTCACCCGGGCGCGCCGCTTCTACGGTAAGATTTGGCTTAACCGCCGGGTCATGGGTTACAACAACGACAATCGCTTGTTCGATGGGACGACCGGACTGATTGGCTGTGCGGCTTTTTGAAACAAATAAAGGCGTCTCATAAGGTTGATCCAGATAGACGCAAGACTTGCCGGATGCCGGAGCCTGAGATTTAGAGCCAAAATTTTGACCTTGGGCGCGACCTTCGCTCTCAAAGTCAATGTGCATTTCCCCGATCACGCCCTCGGAGCGAATAACGTAAGGCGTGTTTGTGGCGAGTAAAATCCGGGTTACGCCGGGCAGGCTTGGCAGAGTTTTTGAAACAATCTTTTGCGGAACTTGAAAGGCAACCCGATCACTCACATTGGCATGCGCCGCGCCATTTGCCGTTACAGCAAGGCACATCATCGCAAGTGCTGAAAGGATATGAAATCGGGTTTTCATGGATCAGTCCTAAGCGACAGCCAAACCGACAAGGTCGGTATAGATTTGGCTCATGCGCATCGTCCACATCGCATCAAGCACGGCAGAGTTCTGATCCTGCGCGCTGCCGTATTTCTCTGTCTTAGGCCCGATCCATGCGTGACTGATATAGCGCGTTTCGAATGTCTCAGAATTTATGATGATGTGGTCGATATTGAGCAGATCCAGAGCATCAGACAACATGGATACGGCTTCGGGATCGGGGACTTCATCCAGCACAGCAATATCGACTTCTGCGCGGGCAATATGGCGATAAGCATCCTGCAACGTTATGATGGGGTCATATACCGTGTAGCCGCGTTCAAGCAATTTCTCGCACAAGGCGTTCGCAGCAATGGCATTTGATTGATAAACTAAGACGTTATTAGACATTATTTATTCTCTCTCTGTCTGATTTTTTACTAAATTGGGACTTACTGGATGATCGCGCGGATACGAACTGTGCCCTCGCCTGACACGGCAAGACTGGCATCTGCAAATTGAACGGCGCAAGTTTGGACATTACAGTCGGTGCCGTTTGCAGGCTGCGTGAGCGAGACTGAAGAAAATCCAGTTGTTATAACCGAGGTAAATTTCAATTGCGGGGCAAGCGTGGTTGAAAAGTCAACATTCTGCGCGTCGCTCCCCGTACCGTTATGGGTGAAGGTGTAGTTATATTCGATACACGCACCGGGGATGAATAGTCCGCCATTCCCGCGGCCGTTAAAATCGGAACAATTTGCATTATCTTCGTCAAATACAACGACATCAGTCGCTGCGGTTATGGCGGGGCCCGTCATGTTAAACGTGCCTTGCGCTGAATGTGCACCATCGCCCATGTCTTCAAGATCTGTGCCTGATCCATCTGCGTAACGTCCGTCTATTCCTACGCCGGAGTCTCCGGACTTTAATGTTGTTCCGTTTTGCGATGCCACAGGCGCTTCATATGTTTGCGCGACCATGATGACGTCTGATGCCGTGCCGGCCTCTTGACCCTCCGGAATATCATATTGCGCAGCGACCCATAATTTTGCGTCCGGCGCAAGGGCGTCCGTGGTTCCGCCTACTCTGTAATCTCCTAGAGAGACATCGTCCCCGTTCGGCTCAAAAATTCCGTCACCATCATCGACATAAGACGAAGCTCCGGTGAATACGGGATCAAAGTCGCCACCTGTTCCAGCTTCGAAACTTAGCTCATATTGCTCGTCTCTATTACCTGTATTTTGTACAGCGAACAGCATGGTTTGATTTTGCGCTCCGGAAGCGACGTCAACAGCGCCCATATTTGTGACGGTCAGATCAACAAGGCGATCCACATTAAAAGAAACGGGAGCGTCTGCATTTGTCAGTGTCGGTAATGCTCCGCCGTCTTGGGTGTAATCAAGGGTAAAGCTGTTATCAACGAGCGTGTCAAAAAGCGTGCCTGCTGCGTGGGCCTGTGTTGTCGCGCTTAAAAGAAGAGCTGCGAGGCAACCGCGTGCTGCTGTTTTGTTAAAGCCTTGAAATTTGGCCAAGCGGGTACGCATGCTGAAATTAGCTATCATTTTTATCACCTAATATATGTCCATTTTTTGGACTGTTGTATGGGGCGCGCCGGGTTTGAAGGAGTTGGCGCGCCCCTTATAAGTTAGCGTTGTTTTTGGCTTCGCTTTGCCATGAATTTTCGAAACAATGGGAAGTCATTTCGTTTGTGAATGTTGGATAGCCAGCAGTTCTTACCGAGGTCTTAATGTTGAAATTTCACCTAAATTGCTGTTTTTTATTGATTTTTCAATCTCCTCCTTGCAGCTTCAACCAATGATGTTGAACATGTAACGATTATCGTTGAAGACGGAATGGTAGTTGTTGAGACTTCAAATAGGCTGTTGAAGTCTCAACGGCTCAAAAACGAGTAAATCCCCAAATAAAAATTACAATGAACGGTTTTCCCTGAAAACAAGGTAAACAGGGGCTAAATAAAATCTCATATTGATTGAAGGTGAAACAATTCTCTAAATTCGAATGTTTTCAGACGCCTCGGATTAAGCAGCAATATTATTTTTATAGCGCAGCAGATTTGCAAAATTGGCTCTTCTCTTTGCTCGCAATAAGAATGTGACCCAGCAGAGTCGGATTATCCGACCCCCTTGCTCTTCCCATTTATGGGATCGGTGCCTTGCATGGCGGCCAATTATAATTTCGTCTCCTGAACTGCTTCCTGCCATCTTATCGTCAAGTATCTGGATTTCCGGATCATCAGTGTCAGATGTTTCCGCCATGATATCGCCGTCATCCGCCGGCTTCGGTGTTGCTCGGGTGACTGCGCTTTAATATAGCGCATGACTGCGGCGATGCGATGGGCGCTTCATGCATATCAATGATGTGTAAAATGCCCATTTGAAATCTTATGTGGGGCGCGCAAGGTCTAGAATGATGAAGCGCGCCCCATGTAAGCTAGCAATTTTTATGGCTTTGCCTTGCCACTGCGTGCTGAACACATGGGAGATATTCAGCAATTACATTCGAAATGCGTTGGGTTCATTTCGTCCGCAAATGTCTGGTAGCTCAAAGGCCTTACCTAGACATTAACCCTGAAAAACGTGCTGAACTCATGTTTGCCCTGTGTTTTCAACCCCGTCTTTCCACATTCAACCAATGTCGTTGAACATGTAATCAATATCGTTGAAAGAGTAACGAATATCGTTTCAAGTGAACCTTTCGGGGTTGAAATTTAGAAAAACTGCGGAATTTCTAGCTAAAAAAACCAGGCTTAATATTTAAAAAAATTAGAATAAATTTTTTCTACACAGAATACGGAATATATCGACTTACTAAATTCCGCTAATGATTGAAGATGAAACGGCTTCTCTTGCCAAACTCTTTATTAGCGTGCGGATTTAAGTGCAGCTCTTTGTCTGAGTGGCCGCACTTTGGCAAAAACGCACGTTCTGTTTCTTAGCATTAATAATGCAGCCAATGAGCGGCGAGCTGTTTCTTTGTCTTGAGACGCGCCTGTAATCTGGTCAGCGCGCTGCAAAGCAGCCGAAGATTTTGCTTTATAATCCCGGGCGGCCTTTAGACCTTTTTCCGTCAACCAAAAAGGTTTTGCGCGATCATCTATATCGGATGTTTCCGCAGCAATATAGCCGCCATCCGTCAATGCCGCTGTTGCTCTGGCGATTGTCGCTTTGTCAAAGCGCATCTCTTTGGCCATGCGAACAGATGTTGAAGCCTCACCAAATGATTCCAGACACATTAATACGCGAAGCTCGCGGATTTTAATTTTCGGAACAGCGCCTAGCGGCTTAATCGCATGGCGATTAAAAAATGTCATATAATCGGAGGCTATACGCGCGCAATATTTCTGGAAGAGCAATTCAGGAAAGCGCGTAAACTCTTTAAAATGTGTGTCAAACCTGCTCTTGGAGTGTTGCGTCGTCTGGTATCCCCTCATACGTCCTGATGTATCCAGGCCAGCAAGAGTTTCGGCGCGGCGCTGTAGGCTGAGGCATATATCTGCCACATGGCGTATCATGGCGTCATCTAATTCCGGCAAAAGCTCTGGGACGACCCTGTCTTGCTGCGCGTTGCATGCCGCGTAAAGGCTCTCCATATGGGAGATGCCCGACGGCGTTATCTTAAGAAGCGTTGAACGAGCATCATAATGATGTTCTTCAAGGGTAATAAATCCGGAATGAAGCAGCTTTAAATTTAGCCGCGATATTGTAGGCGCGCTATAGCGCGTGAGCTCTGACATATGCGCGGATGTCAAGCCTCCGCGATGACTATGTAATTGCGAAAGCATACGATTTTCGCGCCAGCCCAAAGCTTTATTTTTCGGTAAAGATGAAATGACATTTTGTTTAACAAAGCGCCGAACATCACTGGCGATCTGACTGCAAAGAATTTGCGCCGCAATGTCTGCCCTCTCCAGCGAAGCCGGAGGAATGTTGATATCTTCGAACATATCCGTAACTGCCCTATGTTACGATGAACTTTTCAGGTCCCACACATCCTATGCAAGCACGACTATGCTTTAGATATGGTAAATATACAAGTCTATTTAAAGTTTAATATGGTTTGCCATGAAATAATGACCGCATATGGCGCCTGAATGACAATGACCAAAGCGGGCTTTAACAGCCCGCATAGCTATTGCCGCTTGCCGCACAGAGGATTTCCTCTTAGTGAGCGCGCTTCAACATCCCTAATGTTTCGAGACCCTCATTATGATCCGCTCCAGCCTTTCCGCATTTGCTGACCGCATTTCTGTACCTGCCCGCAAGCGTAGCGGGCCGATGACATTTAATGTGAACCGCACAAAGGTTGAGCTGCTGGCCGGTCTGACTGTGGCCCTCGCCCTGGTCCCCGAGGCCGTTGCCTTTGCCTTTGTTGCCGGCGTTGAGCCCTTGGTCGGACTATATGCTGCCTTTATTGTCGGCCTGATTACGGCGCTGATTGGCGGACGTCCGGGCATGATTTCCGGCGCAACCGGCGCGCTGGCCGTCGTCATGGTGGCGCTCGTCGCCGATCACGGCGTGGAGTATTTATTTGCGACTGTCATATTGATGGGGATTTTACAAATCGCCGCCGGCGTTTTTCGTCTGGGCAAATTCATCCGCCTTGTGCCGCATCCCGTCATGCTGGGCTTTGTCAATGGCCTCGCGATTGTGATTGGCCTGGCGCAGCTTGGACAGTTTCAAGTTCCGGGCACCGCTACGCCGGATAGTCACAGCTTCCTGCCCAATGGGGACTGGCTGGCCGGAATGGATATGGCGTTGATGGTAGGTCTGACCGTGCTGACGATGGTCATCATTTGGGGTTTTCCGAAACTCACAAAAATTATTCCGGCCCCGCTTGCAGGCATCGGTATTGTGGCGGGCATTGTTATTGGATTTGGTTTGGATGTCTCGACAGTGGGTGATCTGGCTAGCGTCAAAGGCGGCTTGCCGCAATTCCACATACCGTTCACCACAGCGGCTGAGCCTGTCTTGGGAGACTTTAAATGGCTGGGCAGTGACACAGGCTTTGCCCCGCTTGCGCCGTTTAATCTCGAGACATTTTATATCATTCTTCCCTACGCGCTGATTTTGGCCGCGATTGGACTCATCGAATCTCTACTAACGCTTAACCTTGTTGGCGAGATCAAAGAAGAGCGCGGCGGCGCGTCCCAAGAATGCGTGGCCCAAGGCGTGGCCAATACGGTGACGGGCTTCTTTGGCGGCATGGGCGGCTGCGCGATGATCGGGCAATCCATGATTAATGTGAAATCCGGCGGACGGACGCGCCTGTCGGGCATAAGCGCGGCGCTCTTCCTGCTCGCTTTCATTCTCTTTGCCAGTAAATATATTGAAATGATTCCGCTCGCGGCGCTAATCGGCGTTATGTTCATGGTCGTGATCGGAACATTTGCGTGGCAAAGTTTCTCTATAATGCGCCGCATCCCGCTGACCGATGCTTTCGTTATCATCCTCGTGACCGTCGTAACAGTCTGGCATGATCTGGCTATCGCAGTTGTCGTCGGCGTTATCGTGTCCGCCCTTGCCTATGCGTGGAACGCGGCCCGCCGCATTGACGCCCACACAGAAATAACGGGCGATACCAAAGTCTATAAATTGGAAGGCCCGCTTTTCTTTGGCTCCATTGAAGGCTTCAACGAGCTATTCACCGTCAAAGACGATCCGGACAATGTTATCGTTGACTTCAACAATAGCCGCGTTGTCGACCAATCCGCCTTGCAAGCCATCGAAGCGCTCGCCGCCAAATATGTCGACGCCGGGAAAACCCTACAACTGCGCCACCTGACCCGCGACTGCCATAAACTGCTGAGTAATGCCGGACAGCTTATCGTCGATAGTGATGATGACCCGGAATATGCTTTGGCTGTTGATTACAATGTCAAGCTCGGGCGCCTCGGCAGCGGACACTAAGCCGCGCGACGCGACTTTGAATGTGTGTTAGGCGGAGGGCATGGCTCTGCGCATCCTGCAATTCGGACTTTATTTTATCGGCCTCGCCGCAATCCTTATCGGATCATCTATTGCTCTGATCGGCATTGAGCGCACGGGACAGTTTTTTGTCTGGGTGCTGTCATGGATACGCGATAGCGGGCCGCTTTCGGATTTAGGCCAGCCTAATGATGACAGTGAGCTGCGTTTCTATTCAGTATTTTTTATCGCTTATGGCGCGCTGCTATTTCAGGCGGCACGTAAACCTATAAAATATGCACGTCGCATTCCCCTCTTATTAGCGCTATTTTTCGCAGGGGGAGTCGTGCGCGCCATCAGCTACATCCAAATCGGCCCGCCCCACGATTTGTTTATTTTGCTTATGGCTATAGAGCTGATTATGCCTATCGTGCTTTATATATGTTGGCGCGCGGCCAAACTGACTTAGGAGAGACATATGTGCGATGATATTACCGAGCTTGAAAATCAGGGCTTTTACGAAAAACTGCTCACGCGCAGAGATTTCAATCTGCTTGCGGGCGGAGCTGCCATATCGGTAGCCTTTACAGGTTGTGCGCCGGGAGAGCCTGCCGAGGGCCTTGTTGAAAATGATGTTATCATCGACACGCCCGACGGGCAGGCCGATGCTTATTTCGCGCATCCCGCCAAAGGCAAACATGCTGCCGTTTTGATCTGGCCGGATATTGTCGGCCTTCGCCCCGCCTTTAAAATGATGGCCAAGCGCCTCGCGGGGGATGGCTATGCCGCGCTGGTCGTTAATCCCTATTATCGCCAAGTCCAAGCGCCATTGGTTGAAGTCGGGCAAACATTTCGCGACCCCGGCGTGCGCGAGAAAATCGTGCCTTATGCCCGCGCCCTGTCGCGCGAGACCAATATGACGGACGCCAAAGCCTTTATCTCTTGGCTGGACGGTCAAAGCGCCGTGGACACATCGCGCCGCGTCGGCACAGAGGGCTATTGCATGGGCGGCCCGATGACCTTTGTCACCGCCGCAACTGTTCCGGGCCGCGTCGGCGCAGCCGCGTCATTTCACGGCGGAGGCCTGGCGACCGATAAACCGAGCAGCCCGCACCTGCTTATCCCGCAAAGCCAAGCTGATTACCTGATTGCAATTGCGCAGAATGATGACGAACGCGGCCCCGAGGTGAAGACGGTTCTTAAAGAGGCCTTCGCCGCCGCGGATCGCAAAGCCGAGATCGAAGTTTACGCCGGCGCGCAGCATGGATGGTGTCCGCCGGATTCAGCTGTCTATGATGAGGCCGCCGCAAATAAAGCCTGGGAGCGTAAATTGGCACTCTATAAAGGCGCGCTGGCTTAGCTATAATGTGGCGGTGCATAATAATATGTTGCGGGCTTTGGCTCGCAGCATGCTCCGGCGTGACCGAGGCGCCTGCGCCTATAGATATTTCAAACCTTGTCAGTGAAACGGGCGTCGAAACCGACAGATCGGCGCTCAAGATTATCCGCCTCTCAGATGGTCAGATATGGCAAAGCGGTCAGGCGCGCCTAACCGATCGCTATCCGCCCGCCTCAACCTCAAAAATTCCGCATACGCTCATCATGATCGAAGATGATATGGCCACGCCTGACACACAATTTAAGTGGGACGGCACGACACGCTTCGTTGACAACTGGAACCGCGATCAAACGCTGGCCTCGGCGTTTAGATATTCTACCGTTTGGGTCTATCAGGACTTAGTCGCAAAGCAGGGCTATGAGGCGATGCAAGATTGGATGACGCGTCTGAATTACGGCAACGCCTATATTGGCGACGCGTCGGATGTGACAACCTATTGGCTGCGCGGGCCGCTGGAAATTTCCGTCGATGAGCAGATTAATTTTCTGACCGGCCTCACCACGCGCGACCTGCCTTTTTCAGAAGCCACCTATAGCGCCGCCCTACCCCTCATGATTGAGACGCAAACGGATGACTACATATTATATGCCAAAACAGGTTGGCGTCATGATGGCGAGAGCATGGATATTGGCTGGTATGTCGGCTGGGTCGAAACGCAGTATAATGGACAGCCCGATATATATGTCTTTGCCTTTAATATGGATATGCCGGATGGCGCGGGCCGCAATAAACGCAAAACGCTCGTGAAATCTGCGCTCGCATCAATCGGCGCATTTCCGAATTAGGGCCCTTATTATGCAAATGGGCGTCCGGAATTATTGCCGGAGAAGTCCTCACTTGGGGTTACGCGTTTTTCGGCTGGCTCGCTTTTAAATTCCAATATACGTCTTGGATCATCCATAACCGCATTATCGTCACCAGCCGCGACAGAAATTTTGTGTCCGGGTTTATCCCCTTTCCCGTAGCTGTTCATGAGGCTTTGCCCCAAAATGTGAAATACGGCCTTGCCCGCACTTAACGTCAGCGATGAAGGCGGGACTGTAATCTGAAGCTTCGCGTCATCGTCTGGCAAAAGCATCAATCGCATCGCGGGAAACTTTATAAGCTCGACAGGCGAGAAACCGTCCTGCGCTTTAAGCGCTGTGTTTTTATCCAGCGTCATCATAATTTCGCCAAGGCTTTGCAAGGCCGCAGGCGTGCCTAATATGGCCGCCTTTTCTTTCATCTTGGTGCGCCCGTAATCGCCGGAATAAATGAAGCGCATTTTAAGCCGCCCGCGTCAGCGCAATGGCCGTGGCTTCGCCGCCGCCAATACACAGGCTGGCCATGCCTTTGGCCGCGCCGCGTTTTTCCATCGCCGCAATTAATGTCGCGATAATCCGCGCGCCTGACGCCCCAATAGGATGACCCAGCACGCAGCCGCCGCCATTTACATTGACCTTGTCATGATCCAGCCCCAGCTCTTGCATGGCGATCATAGGCACAACGGCAAAGGCCTCATTAATTTCCCACAAATCGACATCGCTTGCTTCCCAGCCCGCCTTATCCAGCGCCTTCTTCATGGCGTGAACCGGAGCCGTGGTAAAATAAGCGGGCTCGTGGGCGTGGGCGGCGTGGCTGACAATCTCGGCTAGAATTTTATGTCCGCCGGCTTCGGCCTCTGATTTCTTCATCATGACGAGCGCTGCTGCGCCGTCATTAATCGAGCTGGCATTGGCCGCCGTTACTGTGCCGTCTTTGGTAAAGACAGGGCGCAGGCTTGGAATTTTCTCAGGCCGCGCATTGGCCGGGCCTTCATCGGCCTCGACAACCGTATCGCCCTTTCGGCCCTTAACTGTCACCGGCGTCAGTTCGCGATCAAAATCGCCTGAGTCCTGCGCGGCTTTGGCGCGGCGCACGGATTCGATGGCATAGGCATCTTGCTGCTCGCGGGTGAATTGATATTCGCCTGCAATCATATCGGCAAAGACGCCCATCGCGTTGCCGTCATAGGCATCGGTCAATCCGTCATGCATCATCGAGTCGACAATTTCCTGATTGCCCATACGCATTCCGCCGCGCGCCTTGGGCATCACATATGGCGCATTGGTCATGCTCTCCATTCCGCCCGCAACAACAATATTAGCGCTGCCCGCTTTGATGGCGTCGTGGGCCTGTATCGCGGCCTGCATGCCGCTGCCGCACATTTTATTAATCGTGACCGCTTCGCAATTCATAGACAGACCTGCGCCGATAGCCGCCTGGCGCGCGGGAGCTTGGCCTTGGCCGGCAGGAAGCACGCAGCCCATCAGGGTCTGCTCAACCTTACCGGCGTCAACGCCGGACTCTTCTAGGGCCGCTTTGATCGCGGCGGCGCCAAGCTGCGGCGCGGTCACAGTGGAAAATGCGCCTTGAAACGCCCCCATGGGCGTACGGGCCAAACCGACAATTACAACGGGATCCTGAGTTTTGGTCATGCGATATCTCTTTATGTTTTAAATTTTGTTGGTCGTATCTTGAGCACTATTTTCAGCGCGGATTTTTTCCATCGCGTCTTGCTTTAGACGCTCCATGCGATCTTGTCGCGATTCTTTCCAGCGATTGTGTTTTTTCGTCTCATAATAAAGCCAAGCCAGAACAGCCATGGCAAATAAAAACGAGAACCAAAATAATGGGGAAGATAGAATAAGTTTCAGTTCCATTGCCTCTACTCCAAATAAAAAGCCTCACGCATTAAATAATGCGCAAGGCTTCAAATTCAATGCACAATTCTGTGCAGTCATTTAGTAGGCTACTCGCCAACCTCAAATGTGATTTTTACATTTACGCGGAATTTTGCGATCTTATTGTCTTTGATCGATGTCTTCATATTTTTGACATTGGCGGATTTGATATTCTTTACCGTTTTCGCTGTGCGCGTGACAGCGGCCTGAATAGCATCCTCAAATGATTTGCTGCTCTCGCTCATCACTTCAATTGTTTTCATTACGGCCATGTGTATCTCCTATATATATGTGAAAGAATGGAATAGCGGGTCAGACGCGCAATGGCCACCCCGGCATATGACATTCATTTACGCCGCAGCCGTAATCCAGCCGCCACCAAGCGTGCGCTGCGCGTCGCCGCGATCTTCGTAGAACACGCAGGCTTGTCCCGGCGATATGCCCGCTTCGGGCTCAGCCAGATCCACGGCGATTTGCCCGTCCACAAAGCGAAGCGTGGCCGGCACGGGCGGCCGTGTGGAGCGGTTTTTCACGCGAATGGGCAGGCCGTCCAGATCGGGGCCAATCTCGCCTTGGCCGATCCAATTGACGTCTTCGACATATATACGGGCGCGCAGAAGCGCCTCATGCGGGCCCACCACGACGGCATTAGTATCTGCGTCAATATTAACGACATAAAGCGGATCAGCGCCGCTTCCATCCGGAATACCCAGACCGCGCCGCTGCCCGATCGTGTAATACATTATGCCGCGATGCTGTCCCAGCACGCGCCCGTCCATATGAATGATATCCCCGGGCACAGCGGCATTGGGGCGGATTTTCTCAATCACGTCGGTATATTTCCCGGTCGGGACAAAGCAGATATCCTGGCTGTCCGGCTTGGCGGCCACATTCAGACCCATTTCCGTGGCCAGCCTGCGCGTCTCGGACTTATCCATTGCGCCCAGCGGAAAGCGCAGAAAGTCCAGCTGCTCGCGCGTTGTCGCGAACAGGAAATAGCTTTGGTCTTTGCCATGATCATAGGCGCGGTGCAGCTCTGCCCCGCCTTCGCCCATCACGCGCTTTATGTAATGCCCCGTCGCCATACAGTCTGCGCCCAGATCGCGCGCCGTTTGCAAAAGATCTTTGAACTTGACGGTTTGATTACAGCGCACGCAGGGAATGGGCGTGGCGCCCTTGAGATAGCTATCGGCAAAATCTTCAATGACCTGTTCTTTGAAATTACTTTCATAGTCCAAAACATAATGCGGGAAATCCATCATCTCGGCGACCCGGCGGGCATCATATATATCTTGGCCCGCGCAGCAGGACTTTGCACTCTTAATCGCCGCCCCGTGATCATAAAGCTGTAGGGTGACCCCAATGACCTCATAACCCTGCTGCTTTAATAATGCCGCGCAGACAGAACTATCCACGCCGCCGCTCATCGCGACGACAACACGCGTTTCATGCTCCGGTTTATTAAATCCTAGAGAATTAAACTTGGCATTTATGGCGGCAACTTTGGTCATGAGGGCTAAATAGGGACGCAAAGCGTTAATGTCTATCCTAGCGGGCAGCGGCCTGTCCTAATGCGGGACAGAGCAAGCATGAAAGATTCGTAATAGAATCAGGGGCTTAGTTTATTGAGTCATAATTTGTTTACCTTAGTTACCGCGTTAACTAAGGTAAACGACTGTTTTTATTCACTTTTTTTGGAACTTTTTTAAAGTGATTCAGACCTTTTTAAGACCAAACGCTTATACCTCTTCTTGTCCAAAGAAAAACAACAAGGGGCGTGAATAAAAATGGATCGCAAACTTAAAAGAGAACATATGGTGATTGGTCCGGAAGGGACGCCTCTAACGATGGCAGATCTTCCAAAACCTACAACTGTGCGCTGGGTCATCCGGCGCAAAGCCGAGGTCGTCGCAGCTGTACGCGGCGGGCTATTAACGCTGGAAGGCGCGTGTGAACGTTACGGATTATCAGCTGAGGAATTTCTCACGTGGCAACGCAGTATCGAAGCACATGGTATTTCGGGTCTGCGCACAACACGGACGCAGCAATACCGTTAAATCAACTTATCAAATTTATTTTTTAAAGACCGCTCGGACCCCCGTCCCGGCGGTCTTTCTATTTAAACTTTTGATTAAGCGTATAATTTTAACTGGCCTTAACTCTAGCGTGATATTCCCGTCTCAGACCTGAACAATCAGGCAGCGTCCAATGCGGCGCATAGGTGAACAGGATGGTGATATGCCCAATAATTTGAGGCACAAGACTCGCGCGCGGTTGATCTGCGTGCTTAGCGCAAATGACGGCTTACCCGCCGCGCAAAGCGCCCGCGCGCTTGCGCGCAGCATTCGCCATAAAGATGAAAGCGTATTGCAAATCACATGCACTCAATCTGACGCGCCATCGCGCCCCACATTAACGCAGGTCTTAAGCGGCG
>ENA-ORXM01002813-ORXM01002813.1-marine-metagenome-genome-assembly--contig:-NODE-2813-length-19099-cov-520.177268_pt1 | contig 19099 bp, 20 predicted proteins | sample MGYA00237867_ERZ511480 | MGnify/ENA primary metagenome ERZ511480 (study PRJEB26309, sample SAMN06266103) | marine metagenome | isolation source: Algal blade | place: United Kingdom:Sidmouth, United...
ATCCTTATTTCAGCAGAACCTTAGAAGAAAAAATTACGGCGCATTATGGAACAATTTATTTAATTTCTTTCACTTAGAAATATATTTCTATGAAAATAAAAAATAAAAATAAAATTGAATTAGGATTTTTCGATAAATCCAGCACAAAATTCGCCTTGCATTTTCAAAGTGCAAGGCGAATTTTGTGCTGGATTTCACCTTCAATTTTACCAATTATATTCGTTTTCTTTTTTTCGGAAAATGCCCTCGCACAAGTACCACCCGACAACCTAAGCGACACAGAACTAAGGACTTGGCTCAAGCAGAACTGGTACGATGGTGAGCACAACGAACTTGGTTACAGCGAAGCCCGTCGCAAAATGTACGGCTTTATCGACAATCATAATGACACGATTACCTGTGTTTATTCCGGCTTTGTACGCTTGAACAATTACGGCAACCAAATCACCTTCCCAAATCCGATAAATACCGAACACACCATTCCACAGAGTTTGTTCAATTCGGCAGAACCGATGCGGTCGGATATTCATGCTATTTTTCCGACTTATATCACTTGGAATAGCGAGCGTGGTAATTCACCATTTTTAGATATTCCCGACACCGCCACAGAGATATGGATGCGCGATGATGACGCACAAGGCAGCATCCCAACTACGAACATTGACGAGTACAGCGAATCTATCACCAACGGTTCTTTTGAGCCGCGCGAAGACCATAAAGGCAATGCCGCAAGAGCGATTTTTTACTTCTATACGATGTACCCACAGGTCGGACAGATTACGCAGGTCGGTAATATCAGTACCTTATGTGCATGGCACGCCGCCGACCCGGTTGATGCCGCCGAAATCACCAGAAATGACGGTACAGAACAATATCAAGGCAATCGAAACCCTTATATCGACCTGCCTTATTTGGCGGAAAGAGCATGGGGATGTATGGTAACTTCGACGACAGAACCAGTGAAAAATTCGGCGGATATACTCATTGCACCCAATCCATTCAACGGGCGTTTCGAACTCTCTTTTTCTTCTCTTTCAAATGAAAAAATAACACTATATTTGTACGATATTAATGGTAGACAGATCCAAGAGATGACGGAAACGATGCCTTTAAATGGCACGCTCAAAGTAGAGTTTGACAGACCGCTTGCCGACGGCGTATTTATTCTAACGCTACGTCAAGGAAATAATATTTATCATAAAAAATTGATTAACAACCGATACTAACGACTTTATAAGCAGTCATTACTGTATTGCATTGGCTTGTTCATTCGGTGGGTATAAAATTTTAAGACGGCTAAAGTCGTCTGTACAGACATGCAAAACATTGAATTACAGAGCAAAAGCTTAGAAGACACAAAAAGATATGCGACACAAATTGCCGATCTTTTGCAGCCCGGAGATGTCGTCATACTCGAAGGCGATTTGGGGACAGGCAAGACACAATTTACCAAAGAATGCTGTTTCGCACTCGGTTATACGGGCGTGGTGACAAGTCCGACCTATACCATAGCGAATATTTATCCTTTAGAAAAAAAAAACATACTACACGCAGATTTTTATAGAGTAAAAAGCGAATACGAATTAGAGGAAACCGGACTTGATACCTATATGGATTCGTCGATTTTGCTGGTAGAATGGGGCGCAAAATTCGAGGAATTATTCAGCGACTATTTGAAAATAGAACTTGCCTACGTAGAAGGCAGCTTGACGGATAGAATATTGACATTGAGCTATAAGGGAACGAAATGGGCGGAACGATTCGTAACACAGACATTCTTGTCTGTTTTGGAAAAATAACGTAACACAGATATTCTTGTCTGTACAAGCGAGGCACAGATAGGAATGTCTGTGTTACGCATAATCACTAATTCACTACACCTTGATACTCGGAATTTCAACATCATTATCACAATTTACCGTAGCGATAAACCGCGACGAGAAATTGATTTACCACCAACAAGCAGACCGTGCAATGCGCGGGCATACGGGCATTTACGAAATCGTCGTGGAGGCATTACAAGCAGCAAACATGGCTGCTTCGGATATTACGGGCATCGTCGTAGATACCGGACCGGGCGGTACGAGTTCTGTGCGGACGGGCGTTTCATTTGCCAATGGATTGTCGTATAGTTTGGATGTGCCTATCGTGGGGGTTTCATCGGCAGAATTGATGGGTATTGAAGCCTATCAAAAGTACAAAACGCCGGTGGTCGCGCTATTCAAATCTATCAAAGGCAACTACTACTGCGGGTTTTACGATGGCGAAAAACTGGAATTTAAATACACTGACCTCGACACCGTTAGTACGCATATAAATGCCGAATACAAGGACATTATAGTAGCCGGAAATGCGGATGGTATCGCCAAACTCTCCAACCTTTTGACCATCAATAAAACCTTGTCGAATATCCATAAAGTAGGTGCGATAACACTTGGAGAAAATGCCCCCGCATTCCTCGCAAAATCAAATAAATACCCTATCTTACCGATTCCGTTGACCGAAACGAATATCACCCGTACTGACGACTTTAGCCGTCAGACTACTTAATGTTTTGAGACGGCTAAAGTCGTCTATACACATATGCAAACATACACAAACACACAAATCGCGCCTATTGTAGCGGCATTATTGGGTGGGAAAGTCGCGGTACTGCCGACAGATACCGTGTACGGTTTGGTCGCTGCACCAACTCACGAAGCAGCAATAGATAAGGTTTTTCAACTAAAAAACCGACCCAGAGATTTCAACTTGCCCATCATGGTCGCGCAAGCAGATGACTTGCATGATTTGGGCTTAGAAATTAACAAAAATGCTCAAAACTTACTGGATTCTGAATACATACCGGGCGGCTTGACTTTAATATTGGGTTTCAAAAAAGACGCACTGCGTCCTGCATGGTTGGAAGGACGGCAAGAGGTCGCCATCCGCATCCCAAACCACAATTTTATGCTCAAATTGCTGTCACAAACCGGACCGCTACTCGCCACGAGTGCCAACCGACACCGCAGCAAAATTAATATGTGCATACTCCCCGAAATTCTCGAAGATTTAGAGAGCGAACCCGACCTCGTAGTAGACGGCGGCGTACTTTCCGGCAGGTCTTCCACAATAGTCAATTGCCGCTATAAAGAAATCTCCATAGAACGACGCGGCGATATTACGATAGAGGAAATTGAGTTAATGATTAATAGTTAATCATTAACCGTTAATCATGCCAACTAAGAGTTAAAACGGCTCATCTAGGAATTTAGTGGAACGCAACAAATTTAGTAAAAAATGTTAGCTTTGCGAAATGGAATCAAACAAGTTATACGAGTCACTTTTATCGTTGCCCCTAGTTGATATTACGAGTGTAGAGTTCAAATCAAAAGAGCTGCATATTTACTGTGAGAGCAAGTTAGCGAGTTGTCATTGTCCAAGTTGTCTTGAACCTTGTGAAGATGTGAACCAAACTCGCACTCGTATCATACAAGATTTATCAATATCAGACAAGCAAGTATTTTTGCATGTACAGAGTCGTCAGTTCCTTTGCCACAACTGCCCGCGTACCTTTTATGAAAGATTCAACTTTGTGAGTAAACATGAACGGATGACGACCCGTTATGAGGATTTCATTTATAAACGGTGTATTGGTGTAGATTTAAATTATGTCAGCCTTCAAGAAGACTTATGTTGGGATACGGTCAACAGAATATTTAAAAAATGGGCGAACAAGAAAATCAAGTCTTGCAATTTATTTGAGGGAGTAAGGGCTTTAGGCATAGATGAAATTGCGCTTAAAAAGGGGCATAAAAACTTTGTTTGTGTATTGGTAAATTTGGAAACAGGAGAAGTCATAGATATACTTGAAGACCGCACAAAAGCGGCACTGATTCCCTATTTTCAAAAATTAGGTAGTGCTTTTTGTGAAGGTATAGAAATATTTAGTTCAGACATGTGGGAGGGGTATATCAATACAGCTAAAGAGGTTTTTCCTAATGCGAGCATTGTGGTAGACAGATTTCATTTTTTTGCTCATTTGCAAAAAGCAGTTGATAGTTGCCGTAAAGCATTACGAAAAGAATTTCCAGATGCAGAAGAATTAAAAAATGTCAAATGGTTGTTTTTAAAAAATAAGGAAAATCTATCGCCTGAACAAAAACAACAAATAGAGACATTGCTAGCTAATCCTGCTTATGAGCAACTTAAAGAAGTTTATCAGGCCAAAGAAAGTTTTAGGGATATATTGGAACAAGACATTAGCCCACAGCAAGCCGATAAACAACTCACTCAATGGGTGATTCAAACATTAGAAAAACACAATAAATATCTCAACAAATTTGTCAACACCTTTACCAATTGGTATAATTATATTTTGAATTACTTTGACGGCAGGTGGAGTAATGGCATGGTCGAGGGAATTAATAATCGCATCAAAATGATGAAACGAAGGGCATTTGGATATAACGATTTCCAGAGCTTTAGAACAAGGGTTTTAGTCGAATTCATGGCGTTCCACTAAATTCCTAGATGAGCCGTTAAAACTAATTGATTATCAATTATATGTAAAATATTATAATCAATTTTTAACATTTTAAAAATATGTGTATATTATTGATTGTCAATCAAAAAGTATTTTTTAGTTAATTTGTAAAAAAAACATTCTATTTAAATAAATTTAAAAATTACTGATAATCAAAAATTTAGTAAAAATTCAACTCTTAGTTGGCATTAATCATTAAAATGTACATACTTGGTATAGAAACTTCTTGTGATGATACGGCGGCGGCGATAGTCAACCGTGAGGGCGATGTATTGTCGTCGGTGATTATTTCGCAAGATGAAATTCATGGTGATTTTGGGGGTGTTTACCCTGAGTTTGCGTCTCGTGCGCACATTCAAAATATCATCCCGACCATCAACCAAACCTTAAAAGATGCTTCGATAGACTTGTCACAAATTCAGGCGATAGGCGTGACGCGCGGGCCGGGTTTGATAGGTTCGCTATTGATAGGGGTGAATACTGCTTTAGCATTTGGAATGGGGTGGAACAAACCCGTTATTGGCATCAATCACCTGCGCGGACACCTGCGTAGCGCGGAGTTGGAACGCAATGAAATTATATATCCTGCGATGATGCTTTTGGTGTCGGGCGGACATACTTTTTTGGCGTATATGCCGTCCAAATTTGACATTCAATTGCTTGGGGAAACTCGCGATGATTCGGTCGGTGAGGCGTACGATAAGGTGGGGCGTATGTTGGGTTTGGATTTCCCTGCCGGACCAATTGTAGATAGATTGGCAAAGTCAGGCGAGTCAACGATTCCATTTCCACGACCACTGATTAATCAGGCTTTAGAGTTTTCTTTTTCGGGACTCAAATCGGCGGTAGCACGCTATCTGTCAAGTATCGAAACACCAAATGTACCCAATGTTTGCGCTTCGTTTGTGGATGCTGTAATGGAGATTTTGATTGTAAAATGCAAACGTGCCTTAAAGAAATATCCTTGCAAATCGCTCGTTATAGTCGGCGGCGTGGCAGCAAGTCCGCAGCTACGCGAAAACGCACAGGCGATATGCGACAAACGCAGTATCAAGCTCTGTTTGCCGCCCTTAAAATGGTCTACCGATAATGCCGCCATGATTGGTTTGGCGACTTGGGATTACATTGATAAAGATATTTATAGGACTCCAACACCTATTTCTCGACTCCCGCTAACGGAATTTTAATGCTGTAATGCTTAAATGCGATAATGCTACAATAATTTAATGCGATAGTGTTCGAACTATACGCATCCTCACATTAGAAACATTTAAGCATTGCATCATTATCGCATTACAACATTGTAGCATTACCAAATTATTATGAATACAGAAATCCAACAGATTGTTCCCGTCTTGCAGTCGGGTGGCTTGATTATTTTTCCGACGGATACCGTCTGGTGTATCGGTTGCAATGCCTTGAATGAGCAAGCAATAGGGCGCATGTATGCTATCAAAAAACGAAGTACTAATGCGGCGGTTTTGTTAATGGAAAGTTATGTTCGCTTGATGAAATATGTCACGCTCGTGCACCCCAAAGCAACGGCTTTGATAGATTATCATGCACGACCCTTAACTATTATTTATAATGAAGGAAAAGACCTCCCTCAGTCGCTGCTGGGCGAAAAAAATAGCATCGGCGTGCGGATTACGAAAGATGGGTTTTGCAAGGCACTGATAAGGGAGGCAGATATGCCACTGGCGGTGATGACCGCAAATTATGCAGAGGTACCTTTTCCGCCAAATTATGCAGCAATAGACCCCAATTTTTTAAAAGAAGCAGATTACGTAGTGCGTTATCGCCAAGAGGAAATCGAAGAATATACCCCCTCAACGATGCTCAAAATCAAGAAAGACGGTGAGTTGATGTTTTTAAGGAAGTGAGACAAGAGACAAAAGAAACACTCATTCAGCAAAGCTGAATGAGTGTTTTATTTTTTGTATAAAAAAACCGTTAAGCGAAGGATCCGTCAAGCGAAGGATCCGTCAAGCGAAGGATCCGTCAAGCGAAGCGTCCGTCAGCCGTCCACCGTCAATGGTATGCGGTGTTGTGTGCGAGTGTTGCGCCGCATCCGCTGCAGGCTATCGCTGAACCGCCGCCGCCTGCACAGCCTTTCGGACAGGTGTAATGCCATACGCCTTTGGCGTTTTGAGGTGGTTCGGGAGCGCGTGGTGGCGCAGCTGTAACGGGTGCATTTCCGGGAGCAATCGCAGGCGAAGCAAATGGGTTGTTTGAGGCAGGTTGACCCAATGTAGGAGGTGCGGAAAGGGTTGGTGTTGTGGTCGTTGTAGCTCCGTTGTTGTGATAAGTAGTGTTGTGTACGAGTGTCGTACCGCATTTCGGGCAAGGCATTGCTGTACCTGCACCACCTTCGCAACCGCTGGAGCAAGTGTAGTGCCACACACCTGCCGAATTTTGTGCTGCTTCGCCCTTCGCGTTGGGGGCGTTGATGTCGGTTGTCGTTGATTGGATGGGAGTGGTAGTTACCGCATCGGCGGAATTTGGTGCATTATTGGCAGTATCAGGACCACCACATGCTATAAAAAACATGGCTATAATGGCAAAAGTAAATATTTTCTGAATAGACATAATAATAGTTTTGAATGTTGAATTTTAAATGATTTAAAGTGTTGATAATCAGTTGAAAGGCAACATTTGTACGTCATTTGTTTCTTGAAAAAGCTAATATAGCACTATTTGGGGGAAATACAAGATGTATGTAGAGAATTTAGTCATTGCTTTCTTCCCGACGATTAAAATCTGATTTAATTACTGACGTTACACAGTAGGGTGTCCGCAGTTTAGGAAGGACGAAGAAAATAAGCTACCCCAAATGTAGCATTACTAGACTTTGGACGTATGACATTTTTTTTAACAAAAAAATACCATAAAGTGATGTTTTTAATTGTTTGATAATCAATGGTTTGAATGTATAAAATAAGCTACCTCTGCATAGTTTAAAATTTCTATTTTTCGCCCGTCTGGTCGGAAGGGGAGCTTCATAAACATCCAAAAAATAAATTATTTTATATGTTATTGATTGACAGTTAGTTTTTTATTAAAAAAATAAATGTCAACTCACGTCCAAAGTCTAGTAGCATTAGGAACGACGCAAAAATAAATTCAGATTTTGACTTGTTCTTTTCTCCTTTTTCTTCACCAAATTTTCCTTAAATACAGTGAGTATTCGCGTCAAATTTGGTTCGTCTAAAGAAAAAATAACGACGCGAAGAATGTACATTTATTTAATTCCTGATACTTATCAATATGTTTGCCAAATTGGATGTTGAGCGTTTTTTTATTACAAGTTAATTAAAAATTAATTTATATTTACCTAAAATTCAAACATTTAAAAATAAAAATAAATAAATTACTCGCGTTCGATTTGTAATTTTGAATTTGGCGAACATATTGACTTATTCATTAACCTTTAATCATTATTATGAGGATTTCCCTTAAATATCCGTCTAAAAAAGTGTTAGATAGTTTTCACCAACAAGAAAAACAATTGCCTTATACTTATCCTGAAGTCGGTGCGTCTGCCAGCCAAACGCTTTCGAAATACGACAATGATTACAACTACACGCCCATCGGACAAGGTGAGGCAGCATGGCAAGATGCCAAGCAAGCCCTCCGTGACTGGGGGCAATTTCCGGCAGGTTGGACAAAAGTGTATCCGATTGCGCCGCTTGAAAAGGATGAGGTCGTGGTCGTTATGATTCGTTTGTGGGGGATTTGGTGGAAAAATAGCTCGCGCATCGTATATACGTGGGACGAGCCGAATAAATTTGGCTTCGCCTATGGTACACTGCCCGGACATTTTGAAACGGGCGAGGAGGCATTTTGGGTGGAACGGGATGGGGAAGCGGTCACTTATCACATCCGCGCGTTCTCAAAACCACGATTTTGGATGGCAAGGCTCGGGTATCCCATCGCAAGGATGTATCAACGAAAATTTGTTTTGCAATCTCTGAAGACTATGGCGAATAGGACAGGAAGACGGTAGTCCGCAGCTAAATATCTGTTAATTAACATGAAACGCTTAATGTTTAAATAGTAGGTGATATTATAATTTAGTTGATATTATATTCCGAAAAAGATAGTTTGAAAAAAAAGTGTTTTTTTTCTGCTCAAATGTTGCAGAATCCAAAAAACTATTATACTTTTGCACTCGCTGAAACAAACACAACGGTGTTACAAAAATACAGCAAACAAAAAAACGCAAAATATCCCAAGAATAAAGAAGTTGGTCTGGTAGTTCAGCTGGTTAGAATACCTGCCTGTCACGCAGGGGGTCGCGGGTTCGAGTCCCGTCCAGACCGCAATTTATAAACGCAAGTTATTGATTATCAGTAGCTTGCGTTTTTTGTTTGTGCGTAGTGAAACTTTTATAAAACTTTCCTTACTTTTTCACTGATAGTTTCACGCAAAATGAGTAACTCCCGAAAAATAAAACTTTCAAAGCCTTGGTGAAAGAAATGAAAAAACAATAAACACTACATCTTGACTTGTTATTTTTTCGGTTCTTTGACAAATCCCGTGATTGTTCGTTTTTCTGCCTCGCGATTGTTCGTCCCTTGCGTAAGGGATAGTAGGTGTTGTTTGAACGTAAGGGAAGAGGAAAAAAATAATCTACCCATCTGAATTGTTCTTTTTCTTATATGTTTCACTAAATCTTCCTTACGTAGCTCGGCTATGCGCATCAAATTTAGCCAAACATATAAAAAAAATAACTTCTTCATTTGGGGCAGATTATTTTCTTCCTCTTCCCTAACGTAGCGATAGCGGAGTGGAGAGAGTGCCGGATAGCCCGACCCCCGACTGATAAGGAGGGGGATACGCCCAAATCTTCATTCACTTCACTGGATTTGTCAAAGAACCATTTTTTCTTTAGATGAACCAAATTTGACGCGAATACTCACTGTATTTAAGGAAAATTTGGTGAAGTATAAAGGAAAAAGAACAAGTCGAGAATATACATTTATTTTGTTCCTGATACTTTGGTGATTTTTGATTTTTGATTCGTAATTACTTGATGAATTTCTTTATCTTTACGAACAATACTGTACAGACGACTTTAGCTGTCTCATATATGACGCCTGACGGCTAAAGTCGTCAATACATACCACTTATATTATAAACACTAACGACGAAAACCGGAGGCATTGCGCAACGAAAACTGTCAGCCGTCCACCGCCTATCGTTCACCGTAAAATATGTACGACAAATTACTCTCTCCCCTCGATTTAGGATTTACGACTTTGAAAAATCGCGCCCTTATGGGGTCGATGCACACCATGTTGGAAGAAGCCCCTAATGGCTTTGAACGCGCCGCCGTATTTTATGCCGAGCGTGCTCGCGGACAAGTGGCTTTGATAGTCACCGGCGGTATTGCGCCCAATGAAGAAGGTTGGGTCGCACCACACGCTGCCAAACTGACCAATGCCGAGGAAGTCGCCAAACACAAATTAATCACCAAAGCGGTACACGCAGAAGGCGGCAAAATCTGTATGCAAATCCTGCATACCGGACGCTACGGCTACCACGACAAAGTCGTCGGTCCCTCTCCTATCCAAGCACCGATTAACTTTTTTGAGCCGCGCGAAATGACGACCGACGACATCGAACGCACGATTGAAGATTACGCCAAATGCGCCAAACTCGCTCAAGAAGCAGGTTATGACGGCGTAGAAGTGATGGGTTCGGAAGGGTATTTGATCAATCAATTTATCGTAAAACGCACCAATCACCGCACAGACGAATGGGGCGGTGTGTACGAAAATCGCATGAAATTCCCCATCGAAATCGTCAAGCGAGTGCGCGAGCGTGTGGGTGAAAATTTTATCATTATTTATCGTCTGTCAATGTTGGATTTGGTGGAAGACGGTAGTACGTGGGAAGAAGTCGTACAACTCGCTAAAGAAATCGAAAAAGTTGGCGCGACTATCATCAATACCGGTATCGGCTGGCACGAAGCCCGTGTTCCGACTATCGCTACGCCTGTGCCGCGCGGCGGTTTTGCGTGGGTCACGAAGCGCATGATGGGCGAGGTCAATATCCCACTCGTTACGACCAATCGTATCAATATGCCCGGTGTCGCAGAACGCATTTTGCAAGATGGCGCGGCGGATATGGTGTCGATGGCACGCCCTTTTCTTGCCGACGAAAATCTGATGCTCAAAGCCTACGAAAATCGCGCCGACGAAATCAATACTTGCATCGCTTGCAATCAGGCTTGCCTCGACCATACTTTCGGCGGACAGGTTTGTTCGTGCCTTGTCAATGCCCGTGCTTGTCACGAAACGGAATTGAATTTTTTACCCACAAAGAATAAGAAAAAAATAGCCGTCGTAGGCGCAGGTCCGGCGGGAATGGCTGCCGCGACATTGGCTGCCGAGCGCGGTCACGAAGTGCATTTGTACGAATCGGAATCGGAAATTGGCGGTCAATTTAATATGGCAAAAGTCATTCCCGGTAAGGAAGAATATGCCGAAACGATACGTTATTATGGCAAAATGATTGAGAAGCACGGCGTACATCTGCACCTCAATACGAGGGTCGATAAAGACATGCTTTTAGCTGGTAATTTTGATGAAATCGTATTGGCTACGGGCGTTACGCCACGCAAATTGAATATTGAAGGCATCGACCATTCGATGGTTTTGGATTATGCCGAAGTCTTGTATCACAACAAACCTGTCGGTAAGCGTGTCGCGCTCGTCGGGGCGGGCGGAATTGGTTTTGATATGGCGGAATTTTTGGCGCATGAAGGCGAATCACCGAGTCTGCACGTCGAACATTATATGAAAGAATGGGGCGTAGATATGTCTTATGAAGAAGGCGGCGCAAAGACCGTTCCTGCACCCGCGCCTTCGCCTCGCGAGATATTTTTATTGAAACGCTCTAGCGGAAAACACGGTAAAAATCTCGGTAAAACAACGGGTTGGATTCACCGCGCAAGTCTCAGAATGAAGAAGGTTAATATGCTCGCCAATGTCACTTACGAAAAGATAGATGACGAAGGTTTGCACATCAATGTCAGTGGTGAATATCAGCTCTTAAAGGTCGATAATGTGGTCGTCTGTGCCGGACAGGTCGCGCTGCGCGATATGTACGAAGGACTGCAAGCTGCAGGCAAAACGGTCACGCTGGTAGGTGGCTCGAATGAAGCGTCGGAACTGGATGCTAAACGGGCGATTAAGGAGGCTAGTGAGTGGGCTGCTGGGGTTTGATATTTTCGTTGTGTCAAATTACTCGTCAAACTATCAGTTTTCTTGTAAGTGCTACTAATAATGTCGAACTTACAAGCTAAATTTGACAATTATGATTGAAAAAAATGACAATTTAAGTGAGTTCTTCTCTTTGATTGCTCCAATAGTTATAATAGCTGTGCTGATTTTAGCTTGGATATGCAAACATCTTTATCCAGAAAAGAAATATAAATCTGAAGTTGCTGAAGATTATGGAGTTTCAAAATATACCATATCAAAATGGACTGAATCATTTTGCCCTACAGAAGTAGTCCAAAAATATGTTGGAGAGAGAATTCAGAAAATAACCTTGAAAGATATCGAACCTCATTTGGGGAAGCCCAGTGACATTCCATTTTATTTTAAAGGAGGAAAAGTAAAAACGCAAATTATCTCAAAAGATGATTTATGGAAGGCATATCATAATATGTCAGATAGAACATTGCTTAGAAGAATCAAAGCGATTGAAAACCCTATGGAAACCATTAGAATGAGTCACGAGACATATTTAAGTTTAAAAAGTTTTCCACCTTCAAAAATGAATTTAATTTGCAATTATTTGGAAAGTCTTGGATATAAACGAAAGAAAGAAGCGTTGAGTCAAATTACTCGTCATTCTGATAGATTAGTTGCATAAGTTGTTGGTTATACTGAACTTGCAGACATTAAATAATTTAAAAATATTTTTATGTCACCGATAAAATTTCATTTATGGCAAAAAGTAAAAAATCAAAAGTTTTAGTAAACAAACAACAAGCTGCAAGAATAATTAATCTGTTTAAACAATACATAGAGGAAAAATCTACCCTTTTTACTGTTTATTCCAATTGGTATTCAGGAGTCTCAAAACATCCAGAGACCAGAAAAAAACAACACCAAAAACAGAAAAATATTCCTGCCAAACATTTCAAATATTACGAAACAGATAATGTCGAAACCTCAGTTTATATCGAAAAACAAATGCGTAAATTAGGGCTTTTGTGTAAAGACGGTGGAAATTATGGTAAAACATCAAAAAATGTATATATATTCAAATTAACTAAATTCTTTTGAAGAATAAATGCCAACATCCACATCAAAAATATTCCACGACATGGCGATGAACCTATCGCACGAAGCAAAAATGTCAAAAACCAAAGGCGACGAATCCGCCTACGTGGAACAGATGACAAAAGCGTTTTTCTTAGAAAAAGAAGCCGCGTTAAAAGTGTATGACGATACGACAATATGGAAACACGCCCTTATCAGGAGTGCGGGTTGGCTGGCATTTAAAAGTGGCTTATTTTCGGATACTTTGGACTTGGTACAGTTTGGTAAAAAGGGTAATCCACCGCAGTATTTAGCAAGTGAATTGAGCGAATTGGAGCAAAAAATCACACAGAAATTAGGCAAAACAACAGACAAAACTAACAAGCAAAGCCTTTCACAAATCTTTGGGTTTTTAATTTCTGCCAACATTCCCAAATCACAAATTGAAATTCAAAAAGACGAGAATTCTTCTATTACGATACAAGTTTCAGCGGATAAAATCAACGATATTGTCAGAATGTATTGGGGGCAAGCCGTTGAAATTCAAGGAATTGAACAACAAAACGGTATTTTTGAAATGAAGGCAATTAAACGTGCCGCATAAAAATCCGTAGAGAAAATTCATGAATTTTCTCTACGGATTTTGCAATTTTAGGCAGGACGTGAGATATTTGCAAAAAAAGCTAAAAACCCCTAACTTGATACAAATTTAAAGTCATCATTTATGGAAGGTATTAATTTTCTCACTGATTCGGATAATAATAAGGTAGCTGTACAAATCGACTTGCGAGTGCATGGCGAGTTGTGGCAGGATTTCTATGACTTGTTACTGGTAGAAGCGGCTAAAGATGAAGAGAGCGATTCTCTGGAAACATATTTAGAAAAATTTGAAAAAAGAGCTTAATCATACGTGTGCGACACCGCAAAGATAGTTATAATTAACCATTCAATAAGATTCAAAAAACACCAACATCCACAACAAAAACATTCCACAACATGCCGAATTTATTATTACGATTAGCTTGTCCTACCTTGAATTAAAATATATGAAAAAATACTTAATTCTCTTCTTATTCCTGATTTATGGAACGTCGCTTTTTGCACAAAGCGACATCAAGGTAATGAATTACAATTTATTGAATTATCCCTTAGGAGAGATGGTCAATAGGATTGATACTTTAAGCAAAATACTTGATTTTTACCAACCTGATTTGTTGCTCGTACAAGAGTTGAAGAGCGAACAAGGTTTGGAAGATATTGCTCAAGAACTCAATGCACTTTTTGGCGATTATCAAGCGGGAACTTACGTTCCTCAAATCTCGAATCCTGCAAACGATTGGCGACTACAACAAAATCTGATTTATAATAAAGCCGTTTTTGAATTGGTCAGCGAAGCCGCAATTGTGACTCCTTATCGAGATATTAACTATTTTCAATTACGGATTTTGGAGGAAGATGGAACGCCCTCAACGGACTTGCTGCATACTTATGTCACGCATCTAAAATCATCGCAGGGCGGGGCTAACGAGCAATTGAGACTTTCTATGGTTCAGGTCTTGAACAATCATATTTCGCTTTTGTCGCCCGAAAGTAAGATCATCGTTGCCGGAGATTTTAATGTATATCATGGCGGAGAACCGGCTTATCAATTGTTGCTCAGTGACAATGAAACCAATACCTTACACGACCCGATTGATATGCCCGAATGGGCAAGTACGTATTTTCCCAACAGAGAAATCTATACACAATCGACCCGATTATCAAGTTTGGATGACGGTGCCGGGGGAGGCATGGATGATAGATTTGATTTTATCTTGTTGTCTGACCAATTGATGAATCCAAACGCTACGCTCGCTTACCAAGCCGAAAGTTATCAGGCATTGGGCAATAATGGAACTTGTTATAACCAAGATTTGATTGATTGTAGCATCGTGGATAATGTATCTTTTGACTTGCTAAGGTCACTTTATCACATGTCAGACCATTTGCCGATAGTATTGAGCTTGGAGGTCAATGAGGTGGTTTCGACAACTGACTTGCCACTTTCGTCGGAAAGTCTGATTGAAATTGCGCCCAATCCTGCCAATACGCAGATTGACTTGGTACGGAATGAAACCAAGCCAATTGATTTACGCATTTTTAACTTGCAAGGAAAGTTGATATTAGCGCAAAAACTATTGGAACAGAAAACCACAATAAATATCGCTTATCTACCGCAAGGCTTATATATCATACAAACAATGGACAAAGATACCGGCGTATTTGATGTGTCAAAATTATTGATTCAAAGAGAATAAGGAGAAGTGGATAGTTTGTACGCTCGTTTACCATGACTTTCAGCTTTTTATCGTAGTTTTAGGTATTTGAATGGGAAATATATGTAATGTGCGAGTATGATGAAAAATCAGACGAAAACCTTATTTCTTACATATCTTAAATTCATAGTTAAAAATAAAATAGAGAGAAAGACTGTGAATGAACATTCAGTATAAAGTTATGTTGTAGTTAAATATAAAGAATTAAAAATTTAATCTAATTATGGAAAAAAAAGATAATCAAATTGAGTCTTGGCCAGATCTTGCTATCGGGCTGTATGACAAGTTAACTGGTCGCAACGCCGCAATCACCTATGATTTTGATGATTTTCAATTGAACGTACCAAGTAAGGTAGGGTCAAAAGATACTACGCCATGGACAATGAATGGTAAACTTACTATAACCACAGCTAATGATTCGACTACAGGGTAATTTAGAATTTCATTCTACGAATAGTCAAATCCGGTTATTTCGGAAAGACGGAGAAGCTATCTGTGCCATCCAAGGATGGCCAAAGCCATTCTCACCGTTCAAACTACGTCAAATTAAACTTCCGAAAGCAATCAAGCACGAAAAAGTCAAAATTCTGTACAACAGCCGACAAGTTGGCTATTTCCAAAATGGTAGCTTCAAATTCACTGGATATTTTGCAGGGTTTTTGGCGTTCTTCGGCTACCTAAAATCAATTTTTTAAATCAAAAAAGTGGTTGGCTTCTCAGAAGCCAACCACTTTTTTTCTGTGAAATATCTAAGGAACGTGGGATAAATAAGTTTAGGGAAGACGAAAGGTATTCATTTTCTCGGAGGTGTTAGGGTATTGACGGCGACCCTTCGCAGCTACTTTCCAAAGACCCAAAAGAACCGAATTTTCCCAAATCCTGCAAAACACTCTTTACTTTTTATGTCAAAGTTTTCTTAAAATTGTATCAAAGTAGTACCTCACCACCAATTCCCACGTATAAATAAGTGAAATATTTTTTCATTAAAAATTTAAAATACATAAATATGTTAGACAAAATTATGAAAACTGTAGGTGGAGATGCGCTAAGTCAAATTACCAGCCAAGCCGGAGTCACACCCGAACAAGCAAAAGAAATGATGCCTATGGCACAAGAGAGTCTTCAAGAAGGTTTGACATCTCAAATCACTAATGGAAACACAGAAGGTCTTTTGGGAATGTTCAACAGTGCTGGTGGCGGATTGGAAAGCAATGGTATCTTTGGAACTATCAAAGGCTTATTTATGCAAAAAATTATGAATAACATGGGCTTACCGCCATCAGTTGCCGGACTTGCTGCGGGTGCAGGAATGGGTAGCATGATTGGTGGAATCTCCAATATGTTGAAATCTGACGGTGAAAATAACGACATCAGCACCGACAATATTATGAACGTACTTGGTGGCGGTGGTGCTGCGGGTATGCTCGGCGGCTTGACGGGCGGCGCAGGTGGTGCTTTGGGCGGCTTGAAAGACGCGGCTTCGGGTCTACTCGGCGGTGCGAGCGAAGGTGCAGGCGGAGCAGCCGATAATCTCAAAGATGCTGCGGGTAAATTGGGCGGAATGTTTGGCAAATAATCCAGACTCGTAGTGGTTTACGATTTGCATAAAAACAAAATCGACCATTCGCAAAAAAAATACTTCAACATTCAGAAATTTTTTATCGTCTGAATGTTGAAGTATTTTTTTATTTATAAGGGATGAAAAGATAATAAACGTTACATCTTCACGCCGTTATTTTTTCTTTACACGAGCCAAATTTGACGCGAATAACGGGTTATTTAAGGAGAATTTGGTAAAGTATAAAGGAAAAAGAACAAGTCAAGATGTAATGTTTATTGTTTTTTCATCCCTAACAGGGCATTTTGCCAATGAAAACAAATTAACTGCAAAAAATACGAAATCCCATTAAACTCAAATACCTATCATTTGTTAGAATAGCTTAGTCTTGCAAATCACAAGTCAAATTACAAAGCAAATGGTTAACGAAGCAAAAAAGGCGGTACTCCTCGTCAATCTCGGTACACCCGACTCTCCAAAACGTTACGATGTATATCGTTACCTCAAACAATTTCTGCTCGATAAGCGAGTCTTGGACATCAACGCACTTGGTCGAAATATATTGGTGCGCGGTATTATTGCGCCCTTTCGCTCCAAGCCTACGGGCGATTTGTACAAGCAATTGTGGATGGATGAAGGCTCGCCTTTAAAGGTATATGGTCAGCGACTCCGCGATGGCGTACAAGCGCAATTGGGCGATGATTATGTAGTAGAATTGGCAATGCGTTATCAAAACCCTTCCATCGAATCGGCATTAAAAAAAGTGTTGGCACATAGCCCTAAAAGCCTGACTATCTTGCCTTTATTTCCGCAATACACCTCCGCTTGCAATGGCTCTGTATACGAAGAAGTCAACCGTTTATTGTCGAAAGAGTTGGCGATTCCAAAGGTCAATTTCATCAATTCATTCCATGATTATGAACCGATGATTGAGTTGTTTGCCGAACGAGCGCGGCAATATGACATTAAAAGTTATGACCATATTATATTTAGTTACCACGGGCTTCCGGTGCGTCAGATGGTCAAAACCGACCCCGGAAATCATTGCGGTCAATCGGAATATTGTTGTCACAATCTGACCCTCAAAAACCAATATTGTTACTCGGCACAATGCTATGATATGACTTATCGAATTGCCGAAAAATTGGGTTTTACGAGAGAACAATACACCATTTGTTTTCAATCACGACTCGGCAGAACGCCCTGGCTTCAGCCTTACACAAGCGATATTATTGAACATTTGGCAGAAAAAGGCAATAAACGTTTATTGGTTTTCTGTCCGTCATTTGTCGCAGATTGTTTGGAAACAACCATCGAGGTCAGCGTAGAATACAAAGAAGAATTTGAGGAAGCAGGCGGCGAACATATCCAACTCGTCGAAGGACTCAACGACCACCCAAATTGGATAAAAGCCGTTGCCCAGTTGGTCAAAGAAAATACAGAAATGCAGATAGTCAGTCCGCAGTCCGCCGTTTCAGTGTGAAATAAGTCGGCAGTTTATCAGTCTCCGATAGCCACCGGGAACTGATAAACTATCTACCATTTACGAAGTATGGTCTGCAATGATCAGCCATTTCCCTCTTATCTTCTTGACTATCAACAAGAAATGTCCCTTGGCATCATCCATAGATTCACGCTTTAGGTAAAATTTTCCGGTGACGGATACCACCTTTCGGCTTTGTTGCGTCACGTCTATCAGGTCAAATGATAGCTCGCCCATCGTTGCTCGGTCTGGGTAGCTTTTCTCGTAATTTTCGAGGGTTTTGTCCCACCCGTAAGTCACGCCGCGTGAACCTATAAATTGCAACTTTTCCGATTTCCAATAACCTTCCATAAAGGCTTCAATATCACCTTTGTTCCAGTCTTTTATTTGTCTATTGAGCAGCGATTTTACGGCTTCGGTGGCTTTATTTGATGGTGCTTGTGCGGGCATAGCAGCGGTAGTTAGCATCAGCATTAACACGAAAAATATATATTTCATTTTTTTTAACTTTGTGAAGTGAATCCTTAATATTAGACTTTATTTAGGAATATTTTGTGTGCATGGAACTTTTGTATTTTTTCGATAATCGAGCCTCATTTTGAGCGGCATACCCTACGGTACAGGGCGAAAAATAGGGGAAGAGTATCGGAAAAAGACAAAATTAGCTGCATACAAAATTTTTCTAAATAAAGTCTATTGAGTGAAACAAAATCCCGAAGCTATTTCGGGGAATGAATTTTGAATGAGAGAATAAATGAATCAAGAGGTTTTAAACTTATGATTTTTAGTGAAATTTACTGATTTTAGTGAAAATTGATTCACTAAGTAACGAGCAAATAATAAAGGTTCTTTGACAAATCTAGTGAAATGAATAATAATTTGGGCGTATCCCCCTCCTTATCAGTCGGGGGTCGGGCTATCCGGCACTCTCTCCACTCC
>ENA-ORXM01002814-ORXM01002814.1-marine-metagenome-genome-assembly--contig:-NODE-2814-length-19095-cov-24.734778_pt1 | contig 19095 bp, 12 predicted proteins | sample MGYA00237867_ERZ511480 | MGnify/ENA primary metagenome ERZ511480 (study PRJEB26309, sample SAMN06266103) | marine metagenome | isolation source: Algal blade | place: United Kingdom:Sidmouth, United...
AAGAAGCTGTTCCCATGTCTTGTATATGTAGATCGTTGATATTTATATTAATGAGCTACAGATAGAGTTTTTAAGATAAGTTAAAGTCAAACAATTTTTTTTAAGGTGTTAAAGTCAGTAAGGTAATTCTTTGCTGACTTTTCCTTTTTTAAGGCCTCACTATAGGCTAGTGAACATATTCCCTTGAAGGATAAAAACTTGTTAAGCGTTAGCTGTGCCCACGCTTGTGTAATATCAAATCTTAGATTTGAGAATGCTTCTGTATACTAAAGCCGTACCTTCTACGTCGCTGTGTTATCAAGAGACTGTCTTATAAAAACTCGAAAGCCCAACTTAGATTTGCCAGGTTTCTAAAACCTGGTAAATCTCGCTCGACACTTACCTACCTTGTTAAGCGTTGGCTGAGCCTACGTTTGAGTGACATCAAATCTTAGATTTGAGAATGCTACCGTGTACTAAAGCCGAACCTTCTACGTCGCTGTGTCATCAAGATTCTGTCTTGAGAAAACTCAGAAAGCCAAACCTCAGATTTGCCAGGTTTCTAAAACCTGGTAAATCCTGCTCGACACATACCTACCTTGTTACAAAAGCAGTGTAGACTGTACTTACTACCTCAACACCAATATATCTCCTGATACAACAGAGCCATCATCAAGAACAATCTTATACACATACACACCTTGTAGTAATTCTGCTCCATTATAATTGCTGCCATCCCATCCTTCTGATGCATCATTAGACATGATATTTTCTGATGCGAATATTGGACTACCCCATCTGTCATAGATGGACATGCGGTAGGTCATTAAGTTATCTGAATCAGATTGTAGGAAGAACTTATCATTTCTTGAATCTGATGTACTGATAACATTAGGTAAATAAAAATCACTTTTTTCTTGCTCTTCTTCTATTACAAAAAACTGGACATTGATAAATTCAGCACATGAGCCTATTGGGTTTATTTCTATTTGGTATGTTGCATCTTGTTTTAAGTCAACGATGGGATCTAAGCAGTCTGCGCAACTTAAGCCTTCTTGAGGAAACCACGTAAGGCTATCATAATCTAAGTCGTAAGCGACGATGACTTGAGTAGGGTTAGATAATGGAATTTCAAAACTTTGATCTGGTAAAAATATGGTCTGCTCAAAATCTAAACTCAAGTTTACAATTAAGCTATCACAACCTTCAGAATCCATAGTAACAATCTGATCGAATACTGACTCAGTATATGTCTGACCCAAGAAATTAAATACCTCTCCTGCACAAAGTAGTGTATCGATAGACTCCTCTTCCAATTCCTTATATTCTATATCTATGACATATTGTATGCTGTCGCAACCTTGTAGATTAGACAATATTAGAACCTCTTGAGTATTGCCCGTATATATTTGATTATCGACCATTAGAACCTCTCCCTCACAGAGTACAGTATCTATATCTATTTCTGTAACAGATGCATGGATGGATAAGGCTAATTCAATAATCAGACTATCACAAGCTGCAGAATTAAGTAAAGTATCTCTATACATTCCCGATGCAGATAGCTGCTGTCCTTGAAAATCAATAATTTCTCCATCACATATCGTCGTATCTATTCTTGATAATAATGGCGTATTAGAATTTCTGATTTCTATGATCTGATACAGACTATCACAGCCTGATAAAACTGACAATAATGTATCTACTATATTAATATCTTCACTATAGAAATCACCTCGATACAGTACAGAATCTCCTTCACAAAAAGATATAAACTCACTCTGTGATAATGCTTCTGGATATACGTCGATACTATAGATTGCTGTATCATTAGGACATAATAAGCCTTCTACTACATAGGGTATGTTTTCCGCTATACTTGTCTGCGGATTATATGAGCTACCCATAGGCCATGTACCTGAGGATGCATCCATATCCAAATAATCATTGAGATTTACGACTGTAGCATCTGAACAGAATGTCAAAATTGTATCACGACCAGCGTAAGTATCTTCTTGAGACACCTCTATCACAACTGTCGCAGGTAGTGATTGTCGGATGTAGGAGAATAACTGAAACTCTATCTCTATACGAGAGTTATTATCCTCAGGGATATTCTCTATACTTAATGAGGTAATCGCATCTGTAAAATCTTGTATAGTAGAACTGCCTGTATTAGATAATACCAATGACTTATTATTAACTATATTCTTATCAAGTACTCTTAAGTTATAATCTAAGGTAACTGCGAGAGGGCCATCTACAATGTCTATCCTTATGCTATCTATATGATCATCATATTCTTCTAAGTAAGGATGCAGTCCATCTAAGAGTATTGTATTGTCAGAGCATAGAGTCAAGGATATTATGGTATCGTTACTTACGCAATAATCTGTTCTGCTATCAAGATCGAGTATTAGGGGGTATGGAATGGCTCGAACGGTATTATCATCACTATTGTAAGATCTAATTCTACAAAAAACATCTGTAATAAAATCGGGAGAGCTTGTATAATGAAGTTCTTCGAAACTTACTCCATTCTCACGCAGTAATTTAAAAATGATAAAATCTTGAGGTTGACTACAATCTCCAAGCATACTGATACCTTCAGATTGATAATCACTTGCAATGGGATCAATAAAACTCCAAGAGGGGTCATCAAAAAAAACACCTTGTTCAAAATCAAAACTAACAAACCTCTGTGCAAATATATCTAAAACAAAAGCACGATCTTCGTATATAGAAATATCATAAGGGAAGGAAATCTGAGGAATTGTTAAAATAAAATTAAAACTATTATTTTTTAGATCAACAATAGTGTAGCCACGAGCTCCAGTCACTAATAATGTATCCGCATTCTTGTAGATAATATTATTCGTTTGATGGCCTGTTTCATATTCAACAACTACATTTTCTATAAAATTTCCATTAGTATCATATTTATAAATACTAAATCCTAGAGGAGCACTTCCCCCCACTTCAGGAAAAGTGATATGTTCCATATTGAATAACAAGCTATCGTTATCAGATACACAAAACGAATGAGATCTTTCATTTGTGACAAAAGAATCTATCACCTCACAATAACTATTTTCTATCACATAAATCTTTGAAGTCCCACTTATCACATTATTTCTACTCTCCGAAAAGTAAATCTTCTGACCGAAACCTGATAGGCACAATAATAATAGAAAGACTATATATGTAATCTTGTTTAGGACCATGAATTTTTATTACGAGCAAACAATCTAAGACTTCTTTATTATAAATGTAAAGGAAATTTCGATGCGTTCTCTTTTGAATTATCTAAAGTGAGGAAGGCAGCTATCCACCTCCCCCATACATTAGCTTTTACATTTTACCTTATTATTTTTTTCACTACTGTTCCGCTACTGGTTCTACCTACTACAATAAACAAACTACCACGTGTATAGCGACTTAGATGATCTGATAGATCTATAACATAATCACCAGAATTAACTTTCTGATTATACACTAACATACCATCATAGGTGTAGACCTGAAATTCATTGATATCATTATCTTCTTGATCTAAAAATATATGATTGTCTATTACCTGAAACGAAGTTTGATCTAACTTTTTTTCATGATTCGAATTTCGTGGCGTGACTAATTCTGAACTAATATTTAGATTACGTGCTTTGACATTGCCATCAATAAGAAAGGATTTGTCAGTAAATTCGATATCTCCAGTACATTCAAAATTAATATGGGAGATACATTCTTGTAGAGATATAGCTTGAGAATTAATACTATTGATCGCAATAGAATATCTGTTATCTCCTTGATAACCTTCTTCTCCTTTATATCCATTGTCTCTATTATAAACATTCACCATAGCTATACTATTTAACTCCTCAGATACAGTGATAGAAGATATGTTACCTACAAAATCCAAGGCCATATCATAAAAAGATACTTGTGGTACACTGAATTTACAATTGTTTTCATCCCAAGTAAAAGCCAATTCCTCATCTTCACCTTCATCATCTAATCCTTCTACAATATCACAAGGACATGAGCCATCTGTATCGCCTATAACTCCAATAACTACTTCAAAGTCTTCTCCATCACATACCTCAACGGAATAACTAAAATCTGACCATCCACCCAGACCATCTAAGGCTACACCATCAAGGCCATCATTTGTAGGGTCAAATATCACACATTCACCTACTCTAGTTTCAGGATTATCAATATCAAGTATATACTCCGAAAGTAAAATTATATCTAATGTAGATACACCTCCACTTTGGTTAAAATCCGATAATAAGCCACCAAAGGGATTAGCTGTCTGATTCTTTATTCCCAATATTAATCTCCGCATTTCAATTAAATCTAAAGCAGTAATACAAGAACTTGGATCTCCACTTGGGCAATCTGTCATTTCAAATTCCGTACAACCATCTTCTGGGACAGGAATGCAGAATTCACCTTCAAAAGTGAAAATATTTTGGTGGTTTAATGGCATTTCATGATCGCAGTCACTTGTCTGAGTGCCTTGAAAACTTGATGTAAAATTATCAAGTTGTTCAAGATCGGAAGTTACAGGGTTTGGGAATTTACAATCTTCCTGACCTGCGTATTCAATTGTACCACAAGAATAAGCACCAGCAGATATGGGTGGGAACCAAACCTCTAACTCCCCAAAATAGGAACAACTAAAGCCATTAATATCCTCGTAAGTAAGTTCAAAAACAAAATGATAGCAATTATCTTCAAACTCATTGGGTCTATTTATATTAATACCAACAAGCATACCATCCATTACGTCACCTATGATAATAGGACCGGCATTATTCACTTGGAATGTCTTGTCCACGCCACAGACAGTCCCCTTCTCGAAACCTGGGGTAAGAACGACTTCAAATATATTGTCAAAACAGAGCATATTTTGATAATTCAAATTTTCATCGACCAAATTGATATCTAAATACAACTCTTCAACGGCTACATCAATATCAACATCAATTATTATTGAAAATTGAAAATTACAAACTTCATTGGTTACTACTACAACTCCATCATCAATGTCTATGTCAGCACAAAGAGGGTTTGTTTCATTACTGTCTTCTGGTAAATCAAAAACATTTGGACAAGTTTGCTGACTTAGGATATTATTTGTATAAACTGAAGAGAGACTAAAGAGTAGAATGCAAATTAAGGTTCTAAAAAAAACTTCGTTTTTCATAATAACAAATTTTTGAGACCCATAAGGGTTCTCAGGATAACTCCTACTTCCATCTTTATATAGCGCATGGTTCAGAAATAATTCTTGCGCCTGATATAATAATAAGAGAAGTCATATATTTGTACCCTCACTTAGCGGTGATAGTGGAGGGTTCCATCTGATACATCAGTATGTGGACTCTCTATTTTTTTATATCATATTTATATCTGTGCCATATGGCATATGATATCCAATAAAACTTAGGGTTGCTTTATGAAGTGAGGCTTGTTAAAGTTGTTCTTGACTAATGAACAATTAAGAATGCTCAAGGTAAATATACCCCCCCCGTCTACTTATCCAAATTTTCTAATACATATAATTATATATCATACAAAGATATGAATGCATCGGTTACAAGGCGACACTTAGATTCTGTATACAACTCCAAATCGTAATGGACAATCCTCAACACTCAGAGATATTACTACAAAGTCGGCGGCGAGGACGCCACTAACAACCATGGGTTTCTCGTTCCTAAGCCTCAACTCAGATTTGCCAGGTTTCTAAAACCTGGTAAATCTCGCTCGACACATACCTACCATGTTACAAAAGCAGTGTAGACTGTACTTACTACCTCAACACCAATATATCTCCTGATACAACAGAGCCATCTTCAAAAACAATTTTATACACATACACACCTTGTACTAATTCCGCTCCATTATAATGGCTGCCATCCCATCCTTGTGAGGCATCATTGGAGTTGATGTTTTCTGATATGAATACTTGACTACCCCATCTGTCATAGATGGACATACTGTAGGTCATTGAGTTATCTGTAGCAGATTGTAGGTAGAACTTATCATTTCCTGAATCTGATGTACTAATAATATTAGGTAGATAAAAATCACTTTCTACTTCCTCTTCTTCTATTACAAAAAACTGGACATTGATAAATTCAGCACATGAGCCTAATGGGTTTATTTCTATTTGGTATGTTGCATCTTGTTCTAAGTCGACGATGGGATCTAAGCAGTCTGCGCAACTTAATCCATCTTCTGGAAACCATGTAAGGCTATCATAATCTAAGTCATAAGCGATGATGACTTGAGTAGGATTAGATAATGGAATTTCAAAACTTTGATCTGGCAATAATAAGGCTTGCTCAAAATCCAAACTCAAGTTTATGATTAAGCTATCGCAACCTTCAGAATCTTCTATAACAATCTGATCGATTACTGACTCTGTATATGTCTGACCCATAAAATTAAATACCTCTCCTGCACAAAGTAATGTATCGATAGACTCCTCTTGCAATTCCTTATATTCTATATCGATGACATATTGTATGCTATCACAACCTTGACTGTCTACAAGCAAGAGCTCGTCTTGAGTAGGTTCTGAAAATATTTGATTGCCTATCTGAATTGTTTCTCCGCTGCAAAGGAGGGTGTCGATTGTGATGTCTATGACTTCGCTGATTTCAATATTGATAACATATATGATGCTGTCGCATAATTGTGAGGTACTTAAAGTATCAGTATACATACCTGCAGTTGTGTAAGAAGTGCCTAAGAATGTAAATGCTCCACCATCACAGACTTTTTCAGAAATACTTTCTGAGAGAGGCTCTGGACTGATTATAAGGTCAAAGGTATCCATCGATGTACATCCATAAATATTTCTAATTGTATAAATATAATTTCCTTCTTGATCTATAGGTCTAATTTTATTTTCAAGCCCATCTGACCACATAATATTATCCTGAATAGTAGAAAGATCTGCAACATACTCTTCTTCATAACAAATAGACTGATCTTCTACAGACGTAAAATCAGGGAGTGGATTTACTATATTAATTATTGCAGAAGTGTCATAGCATATTCCATTTCCTGTTATATAGTATATCGTATCTACAATTGTAGAATCATATAGTGGTATCTGAGAGAGTTCAAGAAAGCGACTATTATAAAATAGTCCTCCGGGTTCTGCATTAGATGCAGTAATATTATCTAATGTCAAAGTAGTATCTCCTATGCAGAATTCTCTTTCTATATCATCACCCGCTTTTGGTATAGAGTTACCAAGATGGATTGTCGCTATTGCTTCATTACCAGAAATGCCTTTATACCATACTGTAAATCTAACAGTTATCAACTCTTTAGAACTATTATCATCTACACTTAATCTTGCTTCACGTATAGCATCTTGTAATTCTTCAAGTGTTGTAGAGCCGCTATTTATGATAATATATTTTGAGTCCCCAGACATATCTACTGTATAATTACCAGATCCTAATACTAACTGTACTGAGTTATCAGGAACTAAAATCTCAATAAGCACACTATCAACAGGTTCTTCATTAGTAATCACAATATCTATATCACTCACAGCAATATTGTCTGATATACATAGACTATCGCTTAAGTAATCATAACCACCTGTTGTACTATCATCTTCATCCAGATCTATAAGCCGCTGGCAATCTTCCCATTCTGGAACATTATAATGTTTTATGTGATCCCTAAAACCAGCACTTTCAGAAAACGCAGGCATCTCATGAGAATAAGTCAGATCTCCAGTATCAAAATCAACTCTATGCCAACCAATCTTCTGATTGATTCCTCTAAAGCTGCCTGAAATGTATAAGATAGTAGAATCGCAATCAAATTGGTACGATATAATTGGCCTTGTAGATAAAGAAAAGAGCAACTTATAATCAAAAATTTTAGTATTATTCTCTGGGTCTTGCAAGTCCAATAACATCACGCTTTCTGATCCAAAACAGGAAGCATATAAATATTCATCTTTATGCTTAACAAGCCTTGTACAGCAAATATCTTGTTCTGCAGGAGTGAAAGAAACTGGATTATTTGCTACTTCTCTTATAAGATCAAAATCCTCAGTATTAATATTAAATTCCCCATAAGTCCCTCCAGTGCAATACAAGATGCTATCATTGAGAAAAGTGATATCAAATATCTGAGTATATCCATGAACTAAAATTAGAGGAGTTGTTGCAGGTGTCAGGTCCTTAATATATTCTAAGTTATCATTATCAATAGTATATCTGTATATATCGCCTTCCTCCTCTACGAAGTATACTTGCTTTTTATCTGATGTATATTCAAAACTTCTAATCAGATTGTCCAATCCAGTCATATTAGCATGTGTAAATCTCTCTGCAGCAATCGAAAATAATAGCTCCTCACTATTTCCTGAGAAGAAGTCAATTCTATGCATCTCATACCTATCTACATCATTAGAGGCATTCGTAACAGGTGTCCACATCAAAGTTTCTTGCGCATGCAGATAAGCTCCACATGCGCAAGTTAAACTTAGAAGTAATATGACTTTAAGAAAGTACATTTACTATTATTGATTATTAATGAATATTTTTTGGCTTATATCATTCTGATCATTATACACTCGAAGGATATATAAGCCTGATTCTAAATTTTGAATTTACATTAAGATAATTAAAAATATGGATTTCAGACACTTGGTAATGTATCAATTGTCCTGAGAGATTATATAATTCTGAAGTCACAGGCTCATTACCAGAAAACATTTCTTGATTTATGAGTTTGTTGTTATTCGAAATATTACCATTTAATCTCTTTCGACTTTCTTGATAAGCACTAACTATATGATTAACTGCCTCATTCTCACCTAATAAATTCCCTTGTTAAGCGTTGGCTGAGCCTACGCTTGAGTGATATCAAATCTTAGATTTAAGAATGCTGCTGTATACTAAAGCCGAACCTTCTACGTCGCTGTGTCATCAAGAGACTGTCTTGAGAAGACTCAGAAAGCCAACCTCAGATTTGCCAAGTTTCTAAAACTTGGTAAATCTTGCTCGACACATGTACGATGTACCCTCGCTTTACACATACCTACCTTGTTAAGCGTTGGCTGAGCCTACGCTTGAGTGATATCAAATCTTAGATTTGAGAATGCTACAGTGATATACAAAGACTATTAATTCCACTCTATCTCCGCTCATCGATGTTTGTAGTGTGGATTTCTTACGCTTATCTTCAAGATATATCTTCAGAAATTACAAAAGCCAAACCCAGATAGTAACTATAATATCGATTTGTCAAGTCAATAAGTTTCCTTAGAGAAAATTTTTTCTTAAAAGTGTTCTTTTAAGTAGTTGATCAAATGAGAAAATACATTGATATAAGCTGAAGATCTTCCGACTCATTCTTCGCTCAAGATGAAAAGTCCTTTAATAAGTTTCTGTTAAATCTAACTCCATAATTAGGTATCAATATTACAATGTGAAATGATATTACTAACCACTCTCACATATTTTCTTGTATCGGTTAAGTATATATTAAACCCTCCTATTTATACTTCAAATAAGGATTTTGTTGTTTTAATTTGAGTTTAAATAATCATATTCTTTAATTCGAAGGGCTTGAGAAGTGATTTTTGATATATAAAATCAAGATAATCAATAGATTAGACTATTCTATAGATCTTAAGTTTTTATACACATACATTGTATATAGCCTATAAATCAAGTACTTTTGCATTCCTTTATGAAATACATATACCTAATCATATTTACTTCTTTGTTTGTCTCTTGTAGATCTTCTTTTGAGCAGGTCCGACAGAGTAACAATCCTGAGGCATATCTCACAGCGGCTAATGAATATTATGACTCTGGAGATTATCTCAAAGCGCAGTCATTATATGAGTTAGCGATAGAATTTTATAGAGGTAAGGCAGAAGCCGAAGATCTGTATTACAAGTATGCTTACACATACTACCATATGCAGCAGTATACACTTGCAGCTTATTACTTTAATAATTTCACTAAGACATTCTATAATAGTACTAAGAAGGAGGAGATGGCTTTTATGGCTGCGTTCTCTAATTATGAGATGTCACCGACTTACAAGCTTGACCAAGGACCATCGGTAAAGGCAATAGAACAATTGCAGACATTTATTAATACTTATCCGTCGAGCCCAAGAGTAGAAGAAAGCAATCAGCTTATAGATGAGATGCGTAAGAAGCTTGAGAAGAAAGCATTTGAGCAAGGCAACTTGTATCAGAAGCTGGGTAATCATCAGTCGGCGATGGCATCATTTGAGAATGTACTTAAGGATTATCCTGAGACAGCAAGACACGAAGAGATCAGATTTCTTATCGTAAAATCTAATTACCAACTGGCTAAGAAAAGTGTCTATGGCAAGATGGAAGATAGATTGAATGATACTATTAAGAAATGTGATAAATTTATAAAAAAATATCCAACATCTGATAACTTAGATGTTGTCAGAGAACATAAAGAATATTGTATTAACGAACTTAAAAGATTTGTCCAATGACTGATATAAAAAATAAAGTCCAGAATATAGATGCCAAAGCTAAATCTAGAGACATCCATACTCTAATAAAAGATACTGATAATATCTACAAGACATTATCAATCATATCTTCTCGAGCTAGACAGCTTAATGTTGATATCAAGCAAGAACTACATGGTAAGCTTGAAGAGTTCGCTGTGACTTCTGAGACGATAGAAGAGATCCAAGAAAACAAGGAGCAGATAGAAATATCTAAGTTCTATGAGAAGCTTCCTAACCCGACGCTTATAGCTACTGACGAATTCCTTGAAGGAAAGTTAGATTACAGACAACGTCACTCGGATAATCAAGATTCATAAATAAAGATTTCCTTTGAAAGGAAAAAAAATCATAATAGGAGTTACCGGAAGTATTGCTGCTTACAAAGCAGCGTACCTTACTCGGGCTCTTATCAAGCAAGGGGCTGAGGTCAAAGTCATAATGACACCTCATGCCAAGGCATTTATATCTCCCCTCACACTGTCTACATTATCGAAGCATCCCGTACATAGTGATGTCATAGATAATGATGCTTGGAATAATCACGTCGATCTTGGCTTATGGGCTGACGTTATGCTCGTAGCTCCTGCTACTGCCTCTACCATCTCTAAGATGGCCTCAGGACAAAGCGACAACATTATCACTGCCGTCTATCTATCTGCTAAGTGTCCAGTATTCGTAGCTCCAGCAATGGACCTCGATATGTGGATACATCCTGCGACTCAGCGCAACATAGAATTACTCAAGAGCGATGGTAATAATATTATAGATGTAGGAGATGGAGAACTCGCAAGCGGTCTTATAGGCAAAGGTAGGATGGAAGAACCAGATGATATCGTAGAAAAATTGAAGGTTTTTTTTTCTAAAAAATCAGACCTCGCTGGAAAGCATGTCCTGATTACTGCTGGCCCTACTTACGAAGCATTAGATCCAGTAAGATATATCGGTAATCATAGTAGCGGAAAGATGGGGATGGCTATTGCTGAAGAGTGTGCTCAGAGAGGCGCTCAAGTCTCACTCATCTTGGGACCAAGTAACTTGAATGCTTCGAGTAATAATATCGAAGTTACTCATGTAATATCTGGAGAAGAAATGTATGAAGCTACTGAGAGACAGCATGGGCAAGCTGATATAGTAATATTTACGGCAGCAGTTGCTGATTACAGACCTCAGTCAGTAAGTCCTGAGAAGATAAAAAAGAAAAGTGATAGTTTCTCATTAGAATTAGAGAGGACGATAGATATCGCTGGCACCTTAGGGCAAAAAAAAAGAAAAAACCAGATACATATAGGATTCGCATTGGAGACAGTTGACGAAGAATTCTATGCTCAGAAGAAGTTAGAAAAAAAGAATTTTGATTTTATAGTACTAAATAGCTTGCGTGATAAGGGAGCAGGATTTAAGGCAGACACTAATAAAATAACGATTTATACTTCCGAAGGAGAAAAAATGCCTTTTGATCTTAAATCAAAAACTAAAGTTGCTGCCGATATTATCAATACAATTGTGGATAATTACGTTAATAAGAAGTAATAGCAATCGACGCCCATGGCGTTGATCATTATAACGTTCGTAGCTTAGGAATTTAAAAATGAAAATAACGAGAGGAAAGTCTAAAATTACTGCCCTCGATTTAAAAACATAAGATTTATGAAAAGGATATTTTTCCTATTGGCATTTTCACTCTATTCATTACTGACGGTAGCTCAAGAATTGAATATATCAGTATCTGTAAAAGCACCAAGAGTCGTTAATGCTGACCCGAGAGTATTTATTACTTTAGAAAAAGAAGTGAGTGAATTTCTCAATAACACAAAATGGACAGATGATGAATATGAGGACCACGAAAAAATAGAAGGCAATCTCAATATTACTATAACAACTGATCTAAGTGCTACAAGTTTTGTAGGAGATTTCTTTATACAATCGATACGTCCCATCTATAACAGCAACTATAAGTCTCCCATAATCAATATGGTAGATAACGGCATATCATTTACATATCAAGAATCACAGCCTATAGAAAATAATACTAACATATATGTGGACCAACTCTCTTCTATGCTTACGTATTATGCATACATGATATTAGGTTATGACTATGATTCTTTTTCTCCATTAGGTGGAGATCGGTATTTTGCATTGGCACAAGATGTCGTCAATGCTATCCCTTCTGATAATAATGCCGCATCAAGAGGATGGCAAGCTTCAGGTAATAGATTTAATAAATATTGGAGAATAGAGAATGTAATGAACCCTAGAGTACGTCCTATGCGTCAAGCTATACATGAGTATTACCTATCTGCTATGGATCAGATGACCATAGATATGGATAAGTCAAAAGCCATTATCGTTAGTGCCTTAAATACTATACAGGGTGTCAACTCGGCGTACCCTAATTCTGTCGCTATGCAAATGTTCGTCGATTCTAAGAGAGATGAGATCATTGAAATATTTAAAGGCTCAAGCAAAGGGCAACAGAAGAAAGTATACGATATAATGGTCAAGCTCGATCCAGCACAGGCTTCAGAATATAATGTCCTCAGATAATTTTGTCTCAGAAGATAGCCATATTCGCTTCCGGCAGTGGAAGTAATGCCCAGAAGATAGTCGAGCACTTCGCAGATAATGTAGCTATAGACATCTCACTCATCCTTACTAATAATCCTAAAGCTTTCGTTATCGAGAGGGCGAAGACATTGAGCATCCCTTGTTCCACATTTACAAGATCAGACTTCTATAAAAGCGATCATGTCCTTACTCAACTAAAGGAATATAATATAGACTGGATCATCCTCGCTGGATTCCTATGGCTGATTCCTGAGAACCTTATCTCGCAATACCCCGATAAGATAATCAACATCCACCCTGCCCTACTCCCAAAGTATGGCGGCAAAGGCATGTATGGCCATCACGTACATCAATCTGTATTCGATAACTTCGAAAAAGAAACTGGCATAACGATACACTTAGTCAATCAAGAGTATGATAAAGGTCGCATCCTATTTCAGAAAAGTGTCCCTTTAGAAATCAATGATACGCCAGATCGTATCGCTCAAAAAATCCATCAATTAGAGTATGCTCATTTTTCTAAAGTGATAGAGAAGACAATCGCAGAAGGCTAAAAATTTTTACTACTTTTTCCATCTCGATCTAAGTAAAGAGATCTCCGCTACAGATACGATGGCAATTAACTGATGAAAGTATTCAGATATAATAACGGAGTTTTCTCGATTACGCTATCGCTTCATTCGAGGTGAAAAAAAATTAGCATTATTCTCAAAAAGCATTCATCCATATTTCCTTATTTTTATATTCTATAAAATTCTTATATGATACAATTACCTCCAGAAAAGATAGGCTCGTTCTATCTGGGTGCTGAATATGACATCAGTAAAAAAGAACTACTTACAGAAGCTGTAAATTACGATGCCCGTGATCTGACGACTCATGCGGTATGTGTAGGTATGACGGGGAGTGGTAAGACAGGTCTCTGTATAGGGCTCTTAGAGGAAGCAGCCTTAGACAAGGTACCGGCTATAATCATAGACCCTAAAGGTGATATGACCAATCTGTTGCTACAGTTTGAATCATTGGATAAGTCTGACTTTGCTGAATGGATAAATGAAGACGATGCTCGCCGTAAAGGAAAGACCTTAGATGAGTATGCTACAATTACAGCAAACTACTGGAAACAAGGAATAGAAAGCTGGGGGCAATCCAAACAAAGAATAAAAGATCTTAAAGACTCTGTAGATTACACAATCTATACACCAGGATCAAATTCTGGTGTACCTATAAATATCATGGGCTCGTTCTCAGCGCCAGGAGGAGATTTTGATGAAGATGCGGAGATGCTTAGAGAGCGTATACAAGGGACCGTCGCTGCACTACTCGGAATGATACAGAGTAAAGCAGATCCTGTAAGAAGCCGAGAAGGCATTCTCCTCACTAATCTATTCGAGCATTACTGGAGATTAAATGAAGATCTCGACTTAGCAAAAGTGATCAAAAGCATTCAGTCACCGCCTATGACACAGTTAGGGGTTTTTGATATCGAAACTTTCTTTCCTCAGAAGGATCGATTTGATCTCGCAATGGATTTTAATTCGCTCATAGCATCTCCGCAATTTAGATATTGGCTGGAAGGAGAAGATCTTGATATAGACAAAATATACTTTACGGAATCAGGGCAACCGAGACATAGCATATTCTATATAGCACATCTTTCTGATAGTGAGCGTATGTTCTTCGTAACATTATTACTCAACAGTCTTATCACTTGGATGCGTAGACAATCAGGTACAACCAGCCTGAGGTCTTTATTGTATTTTGATGAGATATTCGGCTACTTCCCTCCTACCGCTAATCCACCTTCTAAGAAGCCACTGCTGACATTACTCAAGCAAGCTCGTGCATATGGCGTAGGTGCTGTCTTAGTAACACAGAATCCAGTAGACATCGATTACAAAGGGCTCTCTAATGCGGGTACTTGGTTCATAGGAAAATTACAAACTGAGAGAGATAAAGATAGAGTCTTAGAAGGTCTCAAAGGTGCAATCGCAGAATCAGGTAACAATGCTGATATTGACTTCAATCAGATAATAGGTGCTCTATCATCTCGTGTATTTCTCATGCATAATGTACACGCTGATAGTCCCGTAGTCTATCATACGCGATGGGCTATGTCATATCTGAGAGGACCACTGACAAGAACTCAGATCAAATCTCTGATGACTGACAAAAAAGCATCTGTAGAAAGTAATAGAATCATACCAAAAACGAGAATAAGTCAAGCTCCCAAAACTATCGTAGAAACAGCACCTTCTGTAGATCCTAAAATCGAGCAGAAATACTTCGCCGTATGGAAATCTGCTACCGAAGTAGATATCAATAGTGATGTCAAGACCATCGTCTATGAGCCGCATATATTCGCTACTGCAAGAGTACGATATGTCGATGATAAGCGTAATGTCGATATGGAAGATGCGATATCATTAATGGTCAATCCACCTGATGATTTTGGTCGTGTCGCTTGGCAAGAAGGTATACAGATCAGTAATTGGTCGCAGGCATTATTCGATAAGCCAGACCACCCTGACAATGTAGGCATCCAGTATGAAGATGTACCAAGTACAATGAATACTTCCAAAGAACTAAAGAGTATAGAAAAATCATTATCGGATTACTTATATGATGAAAAGCGCTACTTCCTCGTCCAAAACGAAGAACTGGAAGTCTACAAAAAAGATGGAGAATCTGATAATGCATTCCAAATGAGGGTAAGCACTCATGCCAAAGAATTGAGAGATGAGGAGTTAGATAAACTGCATGATTCTTACGAAGCCAAATTTGAGAAACTTGAAAGTAAAGTCAGAAAAGAGGAGAGAGATTTAGACGAAGCTGAAGCCGAACAAAAGAGCCGACGTAACGATGAATTTTTTAATGTCGTAGAAACTGTCTTCGGAGGTATATTCGGTGGTCGGCGCAGGCGATCCGTCAGCTCCGTATCTACTAAGCGAAGAATGGCCCGTAAAGCCAAAGAAAAACTCCGTGCAGCAGAAGAGGATCTCTACGAACTGCAAGATGCAAGAGAAGATCTTGAAAGAGAACTCAAAGAAAAAATAGAAGCCATCACTCAAAAATGGCAAGAGAAAGAAAAAGCCATATTCAAACGAGAAATCAAACCCAGAAGATCAGATGTTATTATAGATAATGTCATGCTGACTTGGTATCCGTATTGGGTGGGGAGTGGGAAGAAGGAGGCTGCGGGGAAGTAGAGGAAACATTGATGCATTTATACTGCACGGAAGTATCGACATTTACGATAATTAAAATTACAAATAGTTTTGCAAAATTTCTATATTTGTCAAATAATGACAAATTTTACGAAAGAAACATTTGGGGAGTTTATAAAACACTTTCGCAAGAAAGAAGGCTTAACCCTTACTACAGTTGCTGAAAAACTTAGTATTGATTACGCTAACCTAAGTAAAATTGAAAACGGTATTCGAGATTTTGATAAGAGTAAACTCGATAAGCTTGCAATTATATTAAATGTTGATTTACAAAATTTGAGAGATGAATATATTGCTGATCAAATCGGTAAAAAAATTTTTGAAACAAATTGTAATAGTGCATTACTTGCAGTAGCTGAAAAAAAAGCAGAATACAGAAAAATTAAAGATCAAAATAAAAGATATAAAACATGAAAGTAGTATCATTTTTTGCAGGTGCTGGAGGATTAGATCTCGGTTTTAAAAAAGCAGGGTTCGATATCATCTGGGCAAATGAATATGATAAAGACATATGGGCTACTTATGTGGAAAATCACAAAAGAACCACCTTAGACCGAAGAAGTATAGTTAATATTGAAGCAGACGAAGTGCCTGAATGTGATGGAATTATTGGAGGACCTCCTTGTCAAAGTTGGAGTGAAGCAGGCACTTTAAGAGGTATTAAAGATAAAAGAGGACAGTTATTTTATGATTTTATTCGCATATTAAATGCAAAACAACCTAAGTTTTTTGTTGCAGAAAATGTCAGTGGAATGTTATCCTCAAGGCATAAAAAGGCACTAAATAATATTAAGGAATTATTTAAAAATGCTGGTCCAGGATATAATTTATCATTTAAACTTTTAAATGCAAGCGACTATAATGTACCGCAGGACAGAAAACGAGTATTTTTTATAGGTATCAGAAAGGATTTAGATTTTCATTATAAGTTCCCAGAACCAAAATCTAAAAAGAAAGATTTAAAAGATGCTATTGGAAACCTTTATAATCTAGAGATGCCAGCATTGCCCTTCAATAAAACTAATGGAAGTAAATGTAAAGTTTCAAATCATGAATATATGATCGGCGGTTTTTCATCTATGTTCATGTCACGAAATAGAGTTAGGGCCTGGGATGAACAATCGTATACAATACAAGCAGGTGGAAGGCATGCTCCATTACACCCTCAAGCTCCAAAAATGAAGTTTATCGAACAAAATAAAAGAGAATTTGTAAAAGGTTCTGAATCTCTTTATAGAAGATTATCTGTCCGAGAATGTGCAAGAATTCAAACCTTTCCCGACAACTTCAAATTCATATACACTCATGTGGCTGCTGGGTATAAAATGATAGGTAACGCAGTTCCAGTTAAACTTGCAAAAGAAATTGGGAGGAGTATTAAATCCCAAATTGAAGAAAAAGAAATAAGTAGATCATCAGTTAAGCTCGAAGCTAGTATTATTTAAATGAGTAAACAAAATAAAAATGGTAAAGCTTTTGAATATGCACTGGCGATAACCTACTATAACTATATTCTTGAACATACTAATGTTGATCTAATTAGAAACAAAGCTTATGCTAACGCTAAATCAAATTTTGATTTAATAGAAATCGGAGATCAAGAAAAAATGTTGGCAGCTGCTTCAGTAAGTCTTGGATTTATACTTGACATTGAACCTCGTCTATTGCATTCTATGAATACAAAAGATCTATTACAAATCGAACTTGCTTCGGATCAGGCAGGACAAAAAGGAGATGTTAGAGATGTTATATTCATAAGGTCAAAATCTAAATGGCAAATAGGTTTTTCTGCAAAAAACAATCATAGAGCATTAAAACATTCTCGTTTATCCCATACTCTTGATTTTGGCGACAAATGGATTAATACACCTTGTTCCAAAGAGTATTGGAGAATGATTTCGAAAGTTTTTGATAAGATAAAGGCAATAAAAAAAGAGAACAAAAAAACGAAATGGAGTGAAGCTTTTTCTGACAAACAAAAAGAAGTTTACTATCCTTTAATGGTAGCATGGAAAACGGAACTACTTAATATGTATAGTCGTGACGTAAACAATTTTTGCCAAAAAATTGTACACTATCTGATTGGATATAATGATTTCTATAAAATTGTTAAAGGGAAAACAATTGTTGAAATACATGGGTTTAATATAAATGGAAGTCTAAATAAACCCCAAGGAAAAATAAAGCCAAAACATAGAATAAGGAAAGTAAAGCTACCTAAACGCCTTATTGACTTATCCTTTAAACCAGAATCTTTAAACACATTAATTGCAACATTTGATGATGGATGGCAAATTTCTTTTAGAATTCATAGCGCTGATACTACTATTGCTCCAACTTTAAAATTTGACATTCAATTAGTAAGTATTCCAAATTCATTATTTAAAACTGATTTATTTTATTCATAATTTATTCACCCCTCCCCCACCAACTTAATATAAGCCTGCAGACATCGCAGATCACCATAGCTCGCTTTGTATGGCATCTTAGTCAATAACTCATTCAAGTCACTATCAGGATAAGCTTTTATAACTTTTAATCCTTTCTCGACTTTCTTTTCTTTCATAATATCAAAAATAGATAAGCGCTGATCAGTTATTAATCTCGCAAAATGAGACTCTATAGTGCCTAAGGCAAGACCTCTCTCTTTAGCGATAATAGCTGGCGACTTCCCTTGCTTATGCATTTCAAATGTGATGGTATAAGTTTCGCCTTTGACTTTCTTCTTCTTAGTTTTTATACTGGAAGCTTTTCTGATGTGTTT
>ENA-ORXM01002815-ORXM01002815.1-marine-metagenome-genome-assembly--contig:-NODE-2815-length-19079-cov-18.242343_pt1 | contig 19079 bp, 16 predicted proteins | sample MGYA00237867_ERZ511480 | MGnify/ENA primary metagenome ERZ511480 (study PRJEB26309, sample SAMN06266103) | marine metagenome | isolation source: Algal blade | place: United Kingdom:Sidmouth, United...
AGCGTTATAGCTTCGCTTGGTTCTGTAGTTCTTAGTGCTGTAGTTCTTGGTTCGGTTCTTTTGTGTTTTGTGGTTCTTGCTCTAGCTATAGTAGCGGATAGCGAGACCCTGCGCCACGACGAAGCACCATACCGTTCGCTCCAAATAAACATACATCAATAATAAATCAGCGCACAGAAAAACCAAATAACACCAAAAAAAACATGCCCACCCACAACTAAGAACCAAGAACTACAGCACCAAGAACTACAATAAATTAAACTGATGCCTCACCGCAGAACTCACCAACAACAAAAACTTCCGTTCATTTGGCACACGAATACGCTCTTCTAAAACTTGATTGACAGGAGCTTTCTTAATTTTATTAAAAAGTGAACGGTAGTACTTGTATGCCGTATATACGCCAAATCGAGCACCTTGTGGCAACTGCAAAATTCCTTGATAAGCCTTCTCAAAATCAAGCTCAATATCCTTTTCTATCGCTTTTTTGTCTGACACCCCAAAAGAACCATAATTCACATTAGGAAAATAGACCCTTCCTCGCTCCACATAATCACTTTTCATATCCCTTAAAAAATTCACCTTTTGAAAAGCAGAACCCAGATTACAAGCAGATTCTTTGAGATACTCATAGCGTTCTTGATCACCTTCCACAAACACCTTTAGACACATCAACCCCACAACCTCAGCCGAACCATAAATGTACTGCTCATAAAGCGAAGATTCATAACGATCATTGTACAAATCCATCTCCATACTAAACAAAAAAGACTCAATCAACTCTTCGTCAATCTCATATTCATTGACAACCCTCTGAAAAGAATGCAAAACAGGATTTAAACTTATTTTTTCTTCTATGGCGAGATAAGTTTCGGCTTTAAAACGTTTCAATAAAGTTTCTTTGTCATAATCATGAAATGAATCAACAATTTCATCAGCAAAACGAACAAATCCATAAATACCATAAATCGCATCATGAAATCGTCTATCTAAAGCTTTGATGCCTAAAGAAAAAGAAGTGCTATAGTTTTTTGTAATCAACGTACTACACTTTGTGCATACGCTTTGGTATAGGTTCATGGGTGTCTGGTTCATAATCGTTCATGATTCTTTGAGTTACAAGATGCGAACCGATTACCACAATGGGCAATCCTGTTCCTGGTGTCGTCGAAGCCCCTACATAATAAAGGTTCTTAAATTTTTCATCCTTATTTTTAGGGCGTAAAGCAGCTACCTGCATCAATCCATGTGCCAAGCCCAAACCACTTCCTTTATACAAATTGAACTGATCTCGCCAATCTTTAGGATCATAAATCGTCTGCGTCATTCGATTGCCAATCAAATCAAAATCCAACCGCTCCGACATATCTTTCAAAATATTATTCGTCAGTTGTTCCCTATCCTCCCAATTTGCCTTATACCTCAAATCAGGCACAGGACAGAGAATGAATAGGTTTTCACAACCTTCTGGCGCACATTCGGGATTCGACTTTGAAGGTGCGTTCACATAATAGTAGGGTTTTTGAGGACTTACAGAAGTCTTAAATATATTGTCTGCATATTCCTCAAAGTTATTGCCTAAAAAATAATTGTGATGGTGTAAGTTTTTTATTTTGCCTTTAACACCCAAATAAATCGTAAAAGGCGCAAGCGTCCAGTGCATTTTATCCAGTTTTTTCTCACTAAACTTCTTGCGTTTCAAAATCTGTCCCCTAAATGCCGCCGCATCTCCATTACAAACATACAAATCAGACTTCCATACTTTGCCTTTTTGGTCTACAAAACCTGTAATTTTACCATTTGTAGAATTAATCGACGTAATTTCTGTATTATAATGAATCTTTACCCCTCTTTCCTCCAACAAAGCAACGATTTTTTTGGTAATGTTGTACATGCCTCCACGAATATTATAATATCCATCATGTTGGAGTTCTGTATAGTTTAGTAGACTATAAACGGCTGGCGTCTGAAAAGGCGTATCTCCCAAAAAGAAAGCAACCAAAGAAAAGATGACTTTGACCTCTTGCGAATCAAAGTGGCGATTCAACTCCTGCCACATAGAGCGAAACAACAAAGGGCTATGCTTTAAAGGCACTCTCAACAAAGAAGCTGCATACTGAATGAGATGGTCGTAATTTCTTTTGACAATGATATGTTCCGTATCATGAAATAGCTCCCCTGCTTGTTTTAGATAGGCTTTTGCTTTTTTTTCAAAATCAGGCTCAACTTCCACAAACTCCTGAGCAAGTTTGGATAGATTTTTGTGTATAAAAAATGGTTTCTTGCGATTAGAAAAATATACTGTATAAACTGGATCAAGTTCTTTCATCTCAAGCGGATTTTCTAATCTACAATCCGCAAAAAGTTCATCAAATTCATAGCTCATGCTAAAAAAAGAAGGCCCTGTATCAAAGGTAAAGCCATCTTTTTTAAGTTGATTGAGCCTTCCACCTGCTTGATGGTGTTTTTCGACCATTTCTACCTCAAAACCTCGTGCTTGAAGCCGAAGTGCTGTCGCCAAACCACCCAAACCTGTTCCTATTATCAATACTTTTTTGCTCATATTTGTTGAGTTGAATTATAATAAGTCAGTAACAACAAGAATCTTTTTTAGTTTTTAATTTACACCTTTTTTTTAAATATTTTTAATATTTATCAAGTAAGTAGACACTGCTTAAACCTTAATAAAGAAAAAACATCTTCATTATGATACATATGTTATTTTTCAAGAAAAAATACCATCTCTAACAACCTCTTTTTTCGTCATTTTCAGAAGAGATAGCCCTCAATAAACGATAGAGACTCAAACATTTTTGGCGACAATTAAACATTTAGAAAAAAAACGATTTATAGATTTTTTTAAAGGGTAGTTGTTACAATCTACTTTTTTTTATCAGTAAAATCAAAATCATCCTTCATTTTTTATTGAAAGTGATATATTTGTGAATATGGGTAGACTTTTATCAATAGACTATGGGTTAAAACGTGTCGGTATTGCCGTATCCGACCCCCTCAAAATCATTGCTACTGGCTTAAAAACAGTAGAGAACAAAGAATTATTTGATTTTTTGAAAGCATATACTATAGAAAATGAGGTAGAAGCCTTTATTGTCGGTGACCCTGCTAATCTAGATGACACCCCTACTCACCTAACAGAACCTGTCAATAAGCTAATAGAAAAACTAACAAAACAATTCCCCGATATTCCGATTCATCGAGTCAATGAGCAATTTAGCTCCAAAAGAGCCATGCAAAGCCTTATTCAAAGTGGTGTTCGCAAAAAAAACAGGCGCAACAAAGCTTTATTAGATGAAGTGAGTGCCACCATCATTTTGCAAGACTTTATGTATGAACAAGAATAAGTAGTGTGACAGAATTAAGGTTGGGAGATCATTTTTGACTTATATAATCGGAACGCTGAAGCGGACGAAAACTAATGCGTAGCCATAGCTACGGTGAGTATTTTCGACTGGTCCGACACATCGGAAGTATAAGGGAAAAAAAGCCTCTTGATAAATTTGTCAGACTACTTAACCCCTATTTTACTAACATGAAACAAAATAACATACTATGATTTATCCCATTATAGCTTATGGAGATACCATTCTAACCAAAACAGCAGAACCTATTGACAAGGATTTTCCTAACCTCAAAGAACTTGTTGCTGATATGTTTGCCACTATGTACAAAGCTGAGGGCGTTGGCTTGGCTGCGCCACAAATTGGCAAATCCATCCGCATTTTCATCATTGACAGTACCCAGTTTGATGAAGAAAAAACAGGCGAAAAAGGACTAAAAAGAGTATTCATCAATGCGGAAAAAGTCGAAGAAACAGGCGAGGTTTGGTCTTATGAAGAAGGCTGCCTAAGCATCCCCAAGATTACCGAAAACGTAAAACGCCCCGACACCCTAAAACTACGCTATCTTGATGAAAATTTTGAGGTTCATGAAGAAGTATTCAAAGGCATCACCGCAAGAGTCATACAACACGAATATGACCACATCGAAGGAATTTTATTCGTAGATCACCTAAAACCTCTAAGAAAACGCCTAATCAAAAGCAAATTAGGAAAAATCACCAAAGGCAACATCAAGGTCAAATACCGCATGAAATTCCCCAACCCATCCCGACGATAACAAAAATGTTCCCCTTCACCTTTCGTAAAAACTCAAATCAAAAATCCTCAAAAAAATAAGGAGAGAACAGTCAATTGCTTCGTCGTCACGCATGGGCCCGCTATCCGTTCCAAACCTATCGGTTTCCACTACTATCGGGTCTATCTTAAAAGGACAGAACCGCAAACTCATATGCACTTATATAATTTCGTTCATTAAGCGGAGTTGAGATGATGGTTCAAAAAAAAAGAAAAACTTATATGGTTCAAAAAAACATGCCCACAAACAAAAAAGGACAGAACCGAAAACTTATATGTACTTATAAAAAAACTAAAATCAACTTATATGGTTAAGATTTTGCAATCTCAAATATTCTTTGTTATTTCAAAACCTAAAAAAAACCAACCATAATTGAAAGCCAAAAACATCGCCATCTTAGGGTCTACAGGCTCCATCGGCACACAAGCCCTCGAAGTCATACAAGCCAACCCCAAACACTTCAAAGTAGAAGTCCTCACCGCCAATAGCAATGCGGATTTACTCATAGCCCAAGCCCTCACCCACCGCCCCAATGCCGTTGTCATCTGCGACGAATCCAAATTCCAATACATCAACGACGTTTTATTTGAAAAAGACATCAAAGTCTATGCAGGCAAAGACGCCCTTGCCCAAATCGTCGCAATGGAAGAGATAGACGTCGTTTTAACAGCTTTAGTAGGCTATGCAGGCTTAGTTCCCACCCTCAACGCCATTGACGCAGGCAAACACATCGCCCTCGCCAACAAAGAAACCTTAGTCGTTGCAGGAGAATTGGTCACCGCAGCCGCCAAAGCCAAAGGCGTCAATATATACCCCGTTGACTCCGAACACTCCGCCATTTTCCAATGTTTGGTGGGGGAGTGGGAAAATCCCATCGAAAAAATCTACCTTACTGCCTCTGGTGGGCCTTTTAGGGGAAAAAACCAAGAAGACTTAGCCAAAGTCACCAAAGCGCAAGCCCTCAAACACCCCAATTGGGAAATGGGTGCAAAAATCACCATTGATTCGGCAAGTTTGATGAATAAGGGCTTAGAAGTGATAGAGGCCAAGTGGTTGTTTGGCTTAAAAAATGAGCAGATAGATGTCATCGTACATCCACAATCTATCGTCCATTCCATCGTACAATTCCAAGATGGTTCGATGAAAGCACAAATGGGCTTACCCGATATGAAACTCCCCATCCAATACGCCATTGGCTACCCAAAACGATTACCCTCCGATTTTCCCCGTTTCAACTTCTTAGACTACCCGACCCTCTCCTTTGAACAACCCGACAAAAAAACCTTCCGAAACCTTCAATTGGCGTTTGATGCGCTCGAAAAAGGGGGAAATATGCCATGTATCTTAAATGCGGCGAATGAAGTCGCTGTTGATGCCTTTTTGCATGACAAAATTGGCTTTTTAGAAATGTCTGATATAATAGAAAACTGCTTAAATTCGGTATTTTTTATAAAAACCCCTAATTTAGCACAGTATCAAGAAACAGATACGGAAACCAGACGAAAAGCAATTGATTTAATTGGATAGCGGTAGATGGGTAGATGCAAGGCATTTTGAAAATGCCTTACATCTTACGCCAGTGGTAGTGTCTATGCAAAATAGCCCTGATAGAAGTGGTATGGCTTTCTTTAGTTTATGTGGTTTAAGTAGTTTTTGTGGTTGTTTGACCTTGACAAATAGATACTTACCTTAGCCATAAGAACGGATAGCAGGACTTTCCGTCACGACGAAGTACTTGACAGTTCGCTCCAAAAAAAAATTATAAAAAATCAAAGATAAAGTTATGAAAACATTGAAAATCTTAGGCATTGCCTTCCTTCTTTTAGGCACGATAATGGCTTGCCAAACAGAATCGAACAAAACGGCAAAAAGACAGATAGTAAAGCCTTCTACGGAAGCTAAAAAACCAGCATCACAAACAAATGGTGCGGGCAATAAGAAAATCACACCGCCTGCAAACGTCATCAAAGAATCGAATGCAAGAAAGGTGATGCCTAAGGATGCGATTGCTGCACACAGTTTTCCAGAACCAGATGCATCGCTGAAAGTAATCAATATTAAAGAAGTAAAATATCAAGGTGAAAAGCCAAATCGCCTTGTTTACTATGAAGGAAAACCTTTCACTGGCGTCGCTGAAACCTATTTGGGAAAGGATAGAAAACTCTCTTCTGAAACGTTCAAAGGTGGGCGCAAAAATGGCCCTTACCAAATTTGGCACACGAATGGAAATCCCAACCAAAGAGGTACAATTATTGGCGAAATCAATGATGGTTTGTATCGGGAATGGTACAAAAGTGGTGGACTAAAATACCAATATCACTATGATATGGGAAAGAAAAAGGATGCATGGCGTTCTTGGTACGAAAATGGACAACCCTGGGTACTTCGAGATTTTGTCAATGATAGATTACACGGTAAAATATATGTTTGGGATGAGGATGGTTCGCTCGGTAAGGAACATACCTACCAAAATGGTATGCAAACCTTTAAGAAATTCTATTTTGAGGAGAACTAGTCTTTTCGTTTTAGTCGTTTTAGTCGTTTTAGAAACCGTGCAAATTGCAGTACAAACATAACTTCATAAATGAATATTATATTCATAATAGGGATTTTTCTATCATTGTTTCAATTTGTGTTGCTGCTTAACAAAAAGTCCAAATCGTTGCCTGATGGTATATTGGCTGCTTGGATGATGGTTATTAGTATTCATTTATTAAGCTACTATTTGTATTATCAGGGTTATTGGGATGAGTACCCGCATTTGGTGGGGATAACTGTGCCATTTCCCTTTTTTTATGGGCCTTTGCTGTACTTGTATGTCTTGTATTCCATAAAAAATGAAACACAATTAAGGCAAAAAGACTATCTGCATTTTGCACCCATCATCATCGCTTACTTGTATATGTTTAGATTTTATTTCTTCTATTCTTTGGAGGAAAAAAGACTGGTGGATAAGGGACTGATAAACGATTTTGATACGTTTTCTAATGTGTTGCTCATTGCTTTTGTGGCGTCTGGTGTTGCCTATACGATGTATTCCTATCGACTACTCAACCAACATACACAACTCATTCACAACAATTTTTCTAATACGGAACGAATCAACCTCCATTGGCTAAGAAGTTTTATTTGGGGAGTTGGGATAATATTCTTGACCGTCATCGTGGTCCTCATTACCAGAAATATAATGGGATTCTCCTACCCTTTTAATCCAGATTATATTTTTTATTCGATGCTCGTACTTGCCATCTTAGCTTTGGGATATAGTGGCATTCGGCATCAAAATATATTTGTTGATAATGTCGTTGTTGAAGTTGAAGAAAAGCCAAAAGAATCCTATACTAAATCGGGTTTAAAGGAAGATCAGGCGAACAAACAACATGCGTCACTTACAGAATTTATGGCGCATCAAAAACCTTACCTCGAACCCAAATTGACCTTACATACACTCGCCAAACGACTGGACATTTCCCCCAACCACCTTTCCCAAATTATCAACCAATTTGAGGGACAAAATTTCAATGATTTTGTCAATAAATATCGAGTGGAGGAATTTATAAAAAGAGCCGCTTCTAATGATAAAAACCTAACACTTTTAGCACTCGCCTTAGAATCAGGTTTTAATTCCAAATCCACTTTTAATGCCGTTTTCAAAAAGCAAAAAGGCGCAACCCCATCAAAATTCATGTCCACTCATACAAAATAAGCTACCTAAATCACTGTTTTTGCACAAAAACAAAAAACATTTTATTTTACTGATAATCAATCAATTGCACCTCCAATCCTATGATTTAACACCCCTTATTCGTGCAATTTTATAGGATGGAGCGATGAGCTGTCCTCTATGCTGTTTATTTGTACCAAAAACAGCAATATGGCAAAAATGAAAACAATCCTCCTCCTTATCCTCCTCCTATTTGTGGGGATCTATGATACGGCTTATTCACAAACAATTACGCAAACTGTCAAGGGAAAAGTCCTTGACAAAACAACGCAAGAAGAGCTTATTGGCGCAACCGTTATCCTCCTTAATTCCGATCCAATTAGAGGCGTCATAACAGATAGTATAGGAGCGTTTATTTTAGAAAATGTCCCCGTAGGAAGAGCCGATATTGAAGTTCGAATGCTTGGTTATGAAAGCTATTTCGCAAAGGAAATATTGGTGAGTTCGGGAAAGCAAGTGATACTTGATATAAACCTACAAGAAGAGGTATCAGGTCTTGATGAAGTCGTCGTCGTAGCCAAAAGAGACAAGGGCAAAGCAATCAATACAATGGCAACCTTGAGCAGCCGACAATTCACCGTAGAAGAGACACAACGCTATGCAGGTGGCTTGAGTGATCCAGCTCGATTGGTCTCCTCTTTTGCAGGTGTCGCCACGCCCTCCATTAGCAGCAATGGCATATCGGTTCGGGGCAACAATCCATCAGGACTGTTATGGCGAATAGAGGATGTAGAAGTCCCAAGTCCCAACCATTTTGCCAACCTTACCATTCCAGGTGCAGGGCTTTTGGCAGTATTAAGCAGTCAAATGATGGGCAATAGTGATTTTTATACAGGAGCATTTCCCTCAGAATACGGCAATGCAACTTCTGGCGTATTTGATATAAATTTGCGAACAGGCAATACTTCTGAAAGGGAATACACCGTTCAAGCAGGACTCATTGGTCTTGATTTTGCGTCAGAAGGGCCTTTAAAAAAGGGGAGCGATGCCTCTTATTTGCTCAATTATCGGTATTCCACGCTCGCACTCATCGCTCCTTTGTTGCCAAGTGATGCGGGCATTCTCAAATATCAAGACTTATCTTTTAAAATAAATCTGCCTACCAAAAAAGCAGGTACTTTTTCTCTTTGGAGCATTGGGGCTTATGATGCGATTGATACAGAAGCCCTTGATTCTACAGAATGGAAAGCAAAAACAGATAGAGATAATGCCCAAACATCGCTCTATATGTTCGCTTCAGGACTCAACCATAAAATCCCTTTAAAGTCCAATCTTTTTCTACAAACATCTCTTGCGGCTACAGGAAATGGCTTAACGCATAAGGAACAGCGTCTTAATGAAAATTTACAAGCGCATAGGCAATCAGAGGCGCAAAAAAACACGTATAGAGTTACGGTACAATCAAGTTTAACCGCTTATTTTGGGGACAATCACACCAATCGCACAGGGTTTTACCTCAATCATTTGGGATACGATTTAGATATTGCACAAGCCATCATTGAAGGAACTACGCCCATAAATCTTATAAAGGAAAAAAGCCAGACCCAACTATACCAATTCTATAGCCAATCTAAACTAAATCTCACCCCACAACTCACCTTGAATGTAGGTTTCCATTCCCAATATTTCAATCTAAACAACCAATTTTCCTTTGAACCCCGTACCGCTTTAAAATATACGCTAAATGAAAAAAATAGTGTAGCAGTGGCTTATGGATTACACAGCAAAATAGAGTCGCTCCCGATTTATTTCGTCAAAGATGAGTTAGGCAATCAACCTAACAAAAAGTTAGAACTAATGAAATCCAATCATTTCGTACTTTCTTTTAATTCCATGCTGACGGACAATTTAAAATTGAGTATTGAACCTTATTACCAATATCTTAAAAACGTTCCCGTAGACCCAAATAGCTATATCTCAAGCCTGAATATACAAAACAATTTATTTTTCAATAATATTTTAGAAAGCACAGGTACAGGAAAAAATATAGGGGTAGATTTCACCTTAGAACGCTATCTGAATAAAGGACTCTACTACATAGTATCTGCGTCCATTTTCGATTCCAAATACACTGCCACTGACGGCATAGAACGAAATACCCGATTCAATAAAAACTATGTGTTAAATGCGCTGATTGGCAAAGAATGGCAAGTTGGTAAAAACAAAAACAACCTTTGCAGTGCCAATCTCCGACTCAATTATCTTGGCGGAAACAGAATAGAATCCATAGACGAACAAAGCTCCATCAACCAACAAGAGGTTATTTATGGCGAGACTGATGGCACGTTAGCCTTTACAGCGCAACATCCAGCTACGCCCATCCTATCATTCACCCTATCCTACCGAAAAAACAAGCCAAAATCCTCCTCCGTCTGGGCTTTACAAGTCCTAAATGCCACCCAAACAGAAGAATTTGAAACAGACTTTTTTAACATAAACACACAAACCATCGAACAAAAATATGGCAGAATTATGATCCCTAATTTAAGCTATAAAATAGAATTTTAGGATTTGATTTCTTAGTTTTTTGGGTATTTTTTTTATTTGGAGCGAACTGTTTGGTGCTTCGTCGTGACGGAAAGGCCTGCTATCCGTTAATGGATGGCATCTCCAAGATGCCTTCCATTTTCTCACGCACTGTACCGTATTGAAAGGCATTTCCAAAATGCCTTTCATTTCCACATCTGAACCGAACGGCAGCCAACGCAATCATCCAACCACTGCTATCAGGGCTATTTTGGATGGGCTGTATCGCTAAGTCAAGCATGAGTTAGATAATATTATCAACTCTATTCTTCTTCTTTTGTTTCATGAAAATCATCATAACCCACCTCCTCATCATAATCTATATTATTATATTTATCGTCAGGACTTTTATGAAGCACTATGTGTAAACGCTTGAATAATGCTTCTAAAGTATCTCTATCTTCATATCCCATTTTCACTATATGTTCTTTTTCTTTAGTGCTTTTTTCTTTATCTATGCAAAATAGTGAAATGAAAAAACCATCAACACCATAAATTGATAATCCAACTATTTGAAATCTATTCTCATCAATATTAAAAAATTTACTTACGCTTTTAAAATTATCATTGCCATCTTCTCCCAAATGGTCTGCAATGTCAACAGCCACTGTACCATATAAATCGTTATTGTTTGTACTTGCTTTCATATATTGGTTTTGTTTACTTGTATAAAAAGTCAAATATAAGACTAAAAATTTCAACAAAAGAGTAAATATATAAATAACAAAATACAACAAAGAAAAAACATCAAAACCATAGCTATTTTCAAATAAAAAATAAGCTTTTCGATAATCGAAAAAAGCCACAACTACATAAACCACAAAAACTACATATAGCAATCCTAATTCAGTTCAGGAATTTTCTTTCACGCAAAGACCGCAAAGAATTTTGACGCAAAGACCGCAAAGCTCAACAGAAACCAATCTCTTTGCGACCTTTGCGAAAAACTCTGCGACCTTTGCGTGAGATACACTTTTTCTATTTTCAGATAGGACTGCTATAAACCACATAAACCAACCCCTACTCCACCAAATAATTCTCTTCTTTCAAATTTTGTGGGATTTCTTTAGAAGTCTTTGCGCCCAATTTTTTGATTTTATTGGCACTTTGTACGAGATTGCCTTCGCCAGCACATAGTTTCTCCATAGCAACTTCATACACCCGTTCTGTGTCGAGTAGGTGGCGACCAATGTCCTTGTAAATTTTCGGCAAATCCGACGAATTTATCGTACAAATCACCGCTTTTACGAACAATTTCTAAGGCATTACGGGTTTGTTTTTCTTGTTGCCAAATGTTGGCTACGGTACGTAAGGTGGCTAAGAGTGTGGTGGGGCTTACGAGAATGATATTGTTCTCAAAGGCGGTGTTGAAGAGATCGGCGTCTTGTTGGATGGCAAGGCTAAAAGCTCCTTCTATGGGAACAAACAAAAGGACGAAATCCAGTGTTTTTAACTGATAGAGGTGGTGATAGTTTTTGCTATTGAGTTGTTTGATGTGTTTGGCGATGGACAATAAGTGTTCTTTCAAGACTTCGGTGGTCTCGTCGCTATCTTCGACGGCATTGTAACGCTCGTAAGCGGCTAAAGACACTTTTGAGTCAATAACGATGTGTCGATTTTGGGGTAAATTAATGATGACATCAGGTTGACATGCGTTACCTTTGATGGCGTTGAAATGTTTTTGGATTTCGTATTCTTGTCCTTTGACTAAGCCTGATTTTTCTAAGATTTTTTCTAAAACCATCTCGCCCCAATTTCCGCCCTTATGAGTTTTGTCGCCTTTTAGGGCTTTGGTGAGGTTTTGGGCTTCTTGGCTCATTTGCTGATTCAACTCGCTTAATTGTTTGAATTGCTCCATAATAGAGGCACTTTGTTCGCTGTCTTTTAAATGAGTGGCTTTTACTTCTGATTCAAAATCCTTTATCTTTTGATTGAGTGGTTCTAATAATGCGCCTAAATTTTGTTGATTGTCGTGGCTTTTTTCCTCTAACAATTGATTCGTCATCTGTGCAAACTCTTCTTTGAACGAGGCTCGTATCACAGCATTTTCCTCCTTTTGCTGTTTTAATAAGACTTGTAAATCATTTTTATTCGTCAATACGGCTGCTCTTTCTCTTTCCTTTGATTCAATCAATTCGAGTTCTAAGGCTCTTATTTTTTGTTCAGTATTTTGTGTACGAAGGGTTTCTTCTTTTAACTTTTGCTCTAATTCTGTTTTTAAGTGGCTATTTTCTCCGTTTAATTTTTTGATAAATTCTTCTAGTTGTGCCTTCTCTTCTTTTAGTCTTTGAGCAACTTCCGTTTGTATAGCAGTATTGGGTTCTTTTTTTGTGATTTCTGCTTGCAGACGGCTATTTTCTACTTTTAACTTTTTTTCTGTTTCCTTTTGAATGCGAACATGCTCCTCCTTGAATTTTTGTTCAATTGATTTTATGCGGACATGTTCTTCTTTTAATTTCTTTTCGGCTACTTGCGCTCGGTTATTTTCTTCTTTTAGGAGTTGGTTGGCAATGGCATAATTATTTTCTAATTTGACAAACTTATCCTCATAGGCTTTTTTGTCCTTTTCCAACTCTTCTATCGAATGTAAGTCTTGTTCTCGCTCCAATAAAAGGTCTTCATAATCAAATTGAGATTTTTTGGAGGCAAGATATTGAAACAGCCAACTGACCAATGCGCCTGTTAGCAGTCCAAATACAAAAAAAATTAGTTCTGGTATGAGAAATTCCATATCTTGGCTTCGTTAATGTATGATAAAGTTATTATTTTTTTACCACTTTGAAAAAGAATATATGTTAAAATGTACATCAAAAATAAAGCCAAAACATAGTAATATTCTGATTATGAGAACATTATACAACTTTATTTCAAGGTTTTATTTTTCATAATCATTAAAACATTATATTCATCTTTTTAAATTATCTTGGTCGAACCATATGAGTTATTTTTGTGTTTTTAAGACCATGTGAGGAAATGGTAAATTCTTACAACCATATGAGTTATTTTTGTGTTTTTAAGAATATCTGAGAGAATGGTAGAGGTTCTGTCTGTCCAAAATAGACCCGATAGTAGTGGTTGGATATTTGCGTTGGCGAAGCGTTGGCTTTTCGCAGAATATATTGCGAAAAATGAAAGGCATCTTAGAGATGCCATCCATTAGCGGATAGCGGGACCATACGTGGCGATGAAAGATAGACCGTTCTCTCCTAATAAAAAGCTAAAAATTATACAAAAAATCAACTATGTCAACAATTATTAATTTTGAAGATACGGCTATTGCTTTTGCGAGCAAGTCGAATGATGAGCTGAAAAATGCTTATAATTTGTTTCGATTGATGAACAATACGACTTTGGTTTCGTGGGGTTCGTGGGTGACGGAATGGGCTTTTAAAATTGGGATGCCGATTTCTGCGCCTGTGCGTTGGACGGTCTTTGAACAGTTTTGTGGTGGGCGTACCATTGAGGAATGCTTAGGTCCTATCGAAAAATTGGCGGAGTTTGGGGTGGAAACAATCTTGGATTATGGCGTTGAAGCCAAACAGGACGAGGAAGATCTTGAAAGTACGGCTCGCTTTTTGGCAAATAACCTGAAATTGGCTGCGGAAGAGCCAAATATCAATATCGTTAGTGCCAAAATTACGGGCTTGATTCGCTTTCAATTGCTTAAAAAAGTGAGTGGTGGGGAAGATTTGTCGCAAAATGAAAAGGAAGAATGGGAAAGAGGACAAAAACGGGTCAGGTTTGTGTCTAAAGCGGCTTTTGATACAGACATTCAGTTGTATTACGATGCCGAAGAAAGTTGGATTCAAGGGGCTGTTGATGATTTGGTGCAAGAAATGGCGCAGGATTACAATAAAGAAAAGCCGATTATCGTCAATACGGTTCAGTTGTACCGAAAGGATCGCTTAGAATTCCTTAAAACGTCGCACCAACATGCGCTTGATAACGGCTATACTTTGGCGGTAAAAATTGTGCGAGGTGCGTATATGGAAAAGGAGCGAGAACGAGCAGGACAGAATCGTTATGAGTCGCCGATTCAAGAAAATAAAGGGGATACGGATCGAGATTATGACGCTGCTCTAAAGTATTGTGTGGACAATATCGAGACGATTTCCTTCTGCAATGCGACCCACAATCAACAAAGTTGTGAGTACCTCATTCAATTGTTGGAAGAAAAAGGACTTGATACCAATCATCCCAATATTTGTAATGCACAGCTTTTTGGAATGAGCGACCATCTTTCTTTTAATATGGCTAAAGCTGGTTTTCGGGTCTTCAAATATTTACCGTATGGGCCAGTCAAAGAGGTTGTTCCCTATCTTATTCGTCGAGCCAAAGAAAATTCGTCCGTCAATGGGCAAATGGGCAGAGAATTGAGTTTGTTACATACCGAAATGACAAGAAGAGGGATACTTTAGTTTTTGTGGTTTTTGTGGTTTAAGTAGTTTAAGTAGTTTTTGTAGTTTTTGTAGTTTTTGTGGTTGAGATTTTTGTAGAAAAAATTCACGAATTTTCTCCACGGTTGAACGGTTTTTGAAGAAACTAATTCCCTAATAAACCAACCACTAATTCCCAACCCATTTAGAATTTAAAAATTTAGAAATTAGAATTTCTCAAAAAATGCGTATAATCATCCAAAGGGTTTCAGAAGCGTCTGTGACCATTGAGCAAAAAGTCAAATCGTCGATACAAAAAGGCTACCTTATTTTGTTGGGTATTGAGCATGAAGATGGCGTGGAAGATATTGAGTGGCTTTGCAAAAAGATTGTGCAGTTGCGGATATTTAGCGATGAGGCTGGTAAGATGAATTTGTCTATCAAAGATGTGGATGGCGAGATTATTGTGGTAAGTCAATTTACGTTGCATGCCTCTACTAAAAAAGGAAATCGCCCTTCGTATATTCGAGCGGCAAGACCTGAAACGGCTATTCCTTTGTACGAAAAATTTGTGCAAACGTTAGAAGAGCATTTAGACAAAAAAGTAGGTACTGGTGAATTTGGTGCCATGATGCAAGTCGCCCTTGTTAATGATGGGCCTGTCACGATTTCTATGGATACGAAGAACAAAGAGTGATTATCGTGACAGGTGACAAGGAGATAGTAACGAATATTTTATTTTAGATCTTACTCAGTTAAGATAGTTGACAAATAAACCCCATACTCCAATAACAGATTTTCTCTTTCCATCTCATTAAGTCTTTTGCTTCCATATCCAATAAATGGTTTCAAACGAACCATTCTCAGCATATTGAAAATCCCATTATCCAAATGAAAAAGTAACTCATCAATTGTACCTTTTTTATCTTCTGTCCATGCGCTTTTGGGAGCTCCCGTTGTGAAGGATAGCAAATATTTTTTGTCTTCAAGTTCAAAATTACCAGCATAAGCGAAGCCCACAGAAAAGACATTATCGAAATACCCTTTCATAATAGCAGGAACGGAGTACCACCACAGCGGAAATTGAAAAACAACAAGGTCTGCCCATTTTAGTTTTGCGTGTTCTTCTTTAATATAAATAGGCACCTTATTTAATTCTTGTGACTGTGACTGAAATTGTTGTAGGTCAAAAAAGTCATCTTGATAGAATGGAAATTCTGATGGTTTTATAGTCGCAATAAAATCCATATCATATAAATCACTTACCATTATTTGATGTCCTTTTGATTGGAATAATTCAATAGCTTTATTTTTCAATAAACCATTCATAGACTTTGGCTCAGGATGTGCATAAACTATAAATACATTCATTATTGGATGTTTTAATTTAATTCGTGACAAAGCATTAGGCAACTTAAAATAATAAAACACTCATTTTGGCACCATCTTTTTTCACCATACTTCGTTAAAAAGCCTTGTCATAGCTGGCTATTCCTATGTTTTTGTCCGATTCGGGGCGTTCCGATTGTCTGACGAAAAAATATTTAACCAAAATGAATATTTATTAAATTTAAATTGCCTAATTAAATCCAATTTGCTTTATTATCCAAAGCAAATTCTTTAAAAAGAATAGGTTCTTTACCTGTTAGGTCCTTTACCGTATTAGTGGTAACTTCTGCATAACCTGCCTTTATAATTTTATTCAAACTGCTCATCATATCAATTCCGAATTGAGACATTCCCATTTTTCTCATCGCCTCATTAGCTGCATCAGTAGGTACATCAACAAATCTAATTGGTTTGTTAATTACATTTGATATGATTTCCAAAGCTTCCGAATAAGAAAGATTTTCTTGACCAGTAATAACCATTCTTTTATTTTCGTATGTAGAAAGATTAAGTAAAATCTGTGTATTTACCGCAGCAATATCACGGACATCCACCCAGCTCATTTTACCATTCCCAACAGGCTGATAAACCACTCCTTGCTTAATATCATGGCTAAAAAAGTTTACGAAATTTTGCATAAAACTGGAAGGCCGAGTGATGGTATATGTAATACCACTACCCGTAATTAAATCGTCGATTTGACCTTGAACCTTTGGCATAAAAAAAGCAGAGGTACTATCTGCACCCGCACCACTTGATCTGACTAAATGTTTAACATTTGCTTTCTGTGCAGCTTCAACAGCATTGTTTGCCCACTCTACCATTTTCGGATGCATCGGAAAAAGTAAAAAGACTGTATCAAATCCTTGGAAAGCTATTTCCAAATTTTCTTTTTGGTCAAAATCAATGTAGACTTGATTTACAGCGACATCAGCTGTATTAACACCTGATTTAAAATTAGCATTAGATTGTTCTAACCTAGTTATTATGTGACTTCCGATATTGCCTGTGGAAGCAGTTACTAAAATATTATTTTTCATGAAATTGTTTTTAATTAATAAAAAATATAGCACAAAACTACTACCTTAGCTTCCATAAGACAAGTAGTTACTTATTAATGCCATAGTAACCTAAAAGTAACTATTGCTGATTATCAAGGATTTATAAAAGAAAAAAATGGAGAAAAAATCTAAAAAATATCAAGAGCTCATTTTGAATTACCTAAAATACGATTCATGTCCTGTCTCAGCCACATTAAGCAAGATTGGTGGAAAATGGAAACCCATAATTTTATATCTTATTTCGCACGACGTTAACAGGTTTGGAGAGATGTTTAAAATGATTGATGGAATTAGTAAAAAAATGTTGACTAAACAATTAAGGGAACTGGAAATAGATAACTTGATTAATAGAAAAGTATATGCGGAAGTACCTCCAAGAGTGGAATATTCTATAACAGATAAAGGGAGAACCATCCGACCAATTATTATTGCTATGAGAAAATGGGGATTGGCATATGTTTTAAAATTGAATGAAGAAGAACTGCTGTGAACAATGTGTATGATGTCCAAGCTGGCTATCACTCCACATATAGAGATTAATACGACTTTATGACAGTCACCAAAAATCATAATGACAAACTTACCAACGTCCCTCTAAAAGCATCCCCTTATTTACTAATTCTTAATTAACTTAGATTTCCAAGTAGCCTTACCTTGCGTTACTTCTACAAAGTAAATTCCTGTTGAAAAATCAGCCGTATTTAACGTTATTTTCGATTGTGCAATTGCCATTGTTTCACTCAATATCTTTTTACCTGTCACATCAAAAATATCAATAAACGTTTCTGTATTTGTAGTAGAAGTATTGTGTAAAACAACAAAATCATTTGTTGGATTTGGAGACAAAGTTAAGTTCGTAGCCAAAACATCGTCAAGACTTGTTGCACTAAAATCACAGCTTCCGTCATCATTCGTTGCATCAGGATTGTAATTGACAGCCGTTTCATCCGTACAACCATCAATGACGGCTAAGTCCAAATTAACATCCACTACAAACAAGCCCTCTTGCATATCTGAAATCAAAATATTACCAGAAGGCAAAAAGGGATAAACGCCCCAAGCTCCCTTATAGTTTTGAATATGTTCAATTTCTGAAGTATCATATTCTCGTACCCTTACAGGATTATCTGGGTCGCTTACATCATAAACTTGAAGCCCATCAAAATAATAGGACACAAACAGGTAATTTTTATAAAACAATTGATTGTGTGCAATGCTATGAATATTATCGGTTGGCGGTTCTAAGGTTGTAATAATTGAAATGTCATCAAGGTTACTTACATCAACTACCTTAACGTCGGTACTCCAAGTTTCATCCGCAAAATAGTAGGTAAGTCCGTCATCGCTCAACCAACCCGAATGATTATAGCCTTGTCCAAAACTCACATAATCTGTAATCGTTCCCAAAACATTTACGTCTGCTAAGTCTGTAAAATCGACTATATAAATACCTGAACCCTCACAATTCATATACGCAGTATCATTGCGTACATATAAATCATGCGCACGAGGAATGTCAGTAGAAACGTTTAGTACAACAGTAGGGTTTACAGGATTTTCCAATGACATAATTTGCAGAGGCATATAATCTCCTGTAGAACCTGGAGAACAAATATATAAATTTGCTGTTGCGGTATCTATAAAAATATTATGGCTTGTCCAAAACAATTCATTAGAGTCATAAACGACACTGACGGAATCGGGCAAATATTGCATATCAATAATTTGCAAAGTGCTTTCCATTCCTCCCTCGTCACACACCGCATACAAATAGCCTGCATAGTCGTGATAATCTCGATGTATGACGCCACCACCTTGATAAGCTCCTGCCACAAATGCCACTTCTGT
>ENA-ORXM01002816-ORXM01002816.1-marine-metagenome-genome-assembly--contig:-NODE-2816-length-19070-cov-13.412731_pt1 | contig 19070 bp, 11 predicted proteins | sample MGYA00237867_ERZ511480 | MGnify/ENA primary metagenome ERZ511480 (study PRJEB26309, sample SAMN06266103) | marine metagenome | isolation source: Algal blade | place: United Kingdom:Sidmouth, United...
ACTAACGACACTAAAAAAGAAAGCAACTACTTATATACAACAACGGAGAATACAAATACTAACAATACTAAAAAAGAAAGCAACTACTTATATACAACAACGGAGAATACAAATACTAACAATACTAAAAAAAATAACAACTACTTATATACAGCAACGAAGAATACAAATACTAACAACGCTAAAAAAGATAACTATACAGAGAATGCAGCAACGGAGAATATAAATACTAACAACGCTAAAAAAGAAAGCAACTACTTATATACAAAAACGAAGAATACAAATACTAACAACGCTAAAAAAGATAACTATACAGAGAATACAAATACTAACGACACTAAAAAAGAAAGCAACTACTTATATACAACAACGGAGAATACAAATACTAACAATACTAAAAAAGATAACTATACAGAGAATACAAATACTAACGACACTAAAAAAGATAACAGCTACTTATATATAGATGCGGAGAATACAAACACTAACAATACTCAAAAAAACAATACCTACTTATATATAGATACGGAGAAAACAGCAAATACTAATGGTATTCAAAAAGATAACAGCTACTTATATATAGATACGGAGAATACAATAAATGATACTCAAGACGACTTATATATAACAATAAAAAAATTAACTACGACTCACCACAAGAATGGCTTCTTATATGTAGATACAAAAAGTGAAAACGTGAACAATACACAGGATAAGAATGATGACTTATCTATGAATGTGCCTGATAATCAAGATGATAGCAAGATAGATACAGAGAATAACTACTTATCTGTAGATAAAAAGAATGTAACTAATAGTCATAATATAGATGCAGAAAATGCAAATGCTATCCAACAGGGTCGCAACTACTTATATGTAGAGACAAAGAATGAAAAGAATACTCAAGATAACAGTAACCTATATACAGAAAATCCAACTGATACTCAAGATGATAGCAGCCTAGATACAGAGAAGGAAAAGAATACTCAAGACAAGAATGACCACTTATATGTAGATACAACTAATACTCAAAACCAGAATAATTACTTATATGTAGATACAACTAATACTCAAAACCAGAATAATTACTTATATGTAGAGACAGAGAATACAATTAATACTCAAGACAATAGCAACTACTTATATATAGCAACAGAGAAAACAAACACTGACAATACTCAAAATGAGAATGGCCTAACAATAGAAAATGCTCAGGCTCAGGATAAGAATGACTTTTTAGATGTAGCAATAAAGAAAGAAAATACTAACAATATTCAAAATGAGAATTATGTATCTATGGAAGAAGAAAATACGGATAGTTCTCTACTAAAGACTCTCGCTTTAAAAAGAGAGACAATAATCATTAAAGTAACAAGTAATCATAATGATTTTATAGCCTTAAATGTTCCAATTCCATTATCTATTAATAATGAGATTGAAATCAATAATAATAAGAATCAAGAATTTTCAAATCATATTAACAAAACAGCATCCCACAAAGGGCAAAAGAAAATAGACAAAAAACATACAATCGTAACTCAGAAACAATTTGCTGCTTCTGAACGAAATCAATATAGTTGTAATACAGAGATTATTAAAGATGCTCTAACCACAAATAATGGTACTGGGCAATCTATAACAAAAACTAGTCTCTCAAAAACAGTTAATGGACATATAGTGAATAGCATTCCTACTATTAGTCATGTTGAAAACAATAAAGGTATTCAACTAATTAGTCAAAATAATTTTGAGCAGAATACCTCTAAAAATATTATTGGTGCAATCGCACTAAAAGGAAGTATTGCACAAATCTATGCTCCAAAAATTGCTTTTTCTAAAGCAAGCAATTTGAATGACTTATATTGTAATCAAGTAGAAATTCATTTAGAAGTTACTTCTACTATTTCTGGGTCTTTTGTAGCAGAAAACAGCGCAAAAAACCTTCATTTGTGTCATATACGTAATAAACTATTGGAGTGCAATGCTTCTCAAAACTCTAATATAGATACTTCTTTAGATAAAAACATCAACACACTTTTCTTGCATTTGTCACATATACGTAAAACACAATTCTCTTCTTTTGAAAAAAATATAGCTATTTTTGAAAAACACAACGACTCTTTATATCAAAAAAGTGACTTGTCGAAACTCAATATGTCATAAAATGAGGCAAATAACACAGTACATTTATTACATATACGTCAGTTATATTTTGTTGTTTAAAAGCAAACTCTGCTAATTCTTTCAAGAAAATCTATTCAATTTGATGCTTACCGCATAATAGAGGCATCACAAATTTGGACGAAAGGATAAATATCTATCTTCATTTAAACATTTCCAATTTTTTTCTTACTCCATTTTCAAAGAGAATGTTACTCCTAATTCTCTAATTATCAACAAGATACGTACAGGCCTTCTCTCCTATCCATTTTAGCTTTAAAGAATTGCTTACTTAACATAAGAAAAACTATCTTTACTTATTGAGATAGGAGAATATACTAGTTCTATCAGTTAGATTTTATAATAAGAAAACTCACTATTTCTGTTAATTGGATTTCCGAATGAGAATGTCTACTAGTTCTATCAGTTGGAGTTGGCATAGGATAATTCACTATTTTTATCAGTTAGTGTTTGTGATAGGAGATTTTACTATTTCTGCCAGCTAGATTTGGTGATAAGAGAACCTACTATTCTTAGAAGTTGAATATGGTTACAAAAAAATCTACTAATTCTGTCCATTGGGTTTGGTAATAGGATGACCTACTATTTTTAGGAATTAAGTATTGTGACAAGAGAACCTACTATTTTTAGGAATTAAGTATTGTGACAAGAGAACCTATTATTTTTAGGAATTAAGTATTTTGACAAGAGAACCTACTATTTTTAGGAATTAAGTATTTTGACAAGAGAACCTACTATTTTTAGGAGTTAAGTATTGTGACAAGAGAACCTATTACTTTTAGGAGTTGGGTTTGGTAATGAGTGTATCTACTCTTTCTATCATTTAAAGATTGTAGCAGGAGGATTTGCTATTTATACCAGTTGAATATAGTGATAGGAAAATTCATTATTTATATCAGTTGGAGTTTGTGATAGGAGGTTTTACTATTTTTGTCTGTTAGAGTTTGTAGTAGAAGTATTCATCATTTATACAGGTTGGAGTTTGTCATAAGAAGTTTTACTATTTTTACCAGTTAGAGTTTATAATGAGTGTATCTACTATTTTTATCAATTATAAATATAGGTAAGATGATTTCTCTCATTTATAAATTTGTAGGAGGGAATTCTCTATTTTTCTCAAACTTACATTTTATTCTCAATGTAATGAAAAAAGTAGTTTCAAACGTCATATTTTTTCATATCCTCTCCTACTGGTAAGAATAGATAAAAATATGGGCTTCTAAGGCGTTATAACCAGATAAAACAGCTATAAATGCAGGATTTTTCCATCTGAAATTGCTTTTTTAGCTTCATATTTTCAATCAAAGATAAATTTAATGAAAAAACAAAAAACTATAATGTGCTGACAATCAAAGACTTATGGCTATTTAATCGTAAAAAATAATACTTATCTACAATATCTTTGAAAAGCAGCGAATAGAGTTCTCTTTATGATATATTAAAACAAATACTTTTAGCTTCCATATTCTCAATCAAAGGCTGAAATATTAAAAAAACAAACAAATACACAATAAACTAATAACCAGATACTTATAGGCATATATAATTACAAAATATTCTCAGACAAGGCAAATCCATCAAAAAAAATCTATCAACCACTAGCAATCATATCCTCGAAAAATCCTTTGAAAATATAGCAGCAGAAGCCCTTTTTATTGGAATATATTCAATAAAAAACAAATCACATTAAAAAATAAAATCTTTGTAATCTTTTTAAAATCAAAGCGAAAGTAGCTCAAAGGACAAATTTACATATACCATCGAGGAATCAAAAAAGTAGCTGCTAACCAAATAAGTACTGTCAAAAGGCCTCCTACTTTTAAATAATCTGTAAAACGATATTTACCTGGACCGTAAATCAAGGTATTAGTTTGATAACCGATTGGTGTTAGAAAACTTGTACTTGCTCCAAACATAATTGTCAGCAAAAAAGGTTTCGGATTGACACCTAATTGTTCCGCCAATGTTATTGCTATGGGAGCAAGTAAAATTGCAGTTGCATTATTGGACATAAAACTTGTGAGAACTACAGTAAATGCAAATAGTCCCGATATAAGATAGCGAGGTCCTAAGTCTCCAAAATACATCAAAATATTAGAAACCAATAAATCACTCAATCCTGTTTTTTCAACAGCGATTCCTAGTGGGATCATTCCAGCCAACAAGAAAATAATACGCCATTCCATTTTTCTATAAACGTATCTTGGAGAAACACACCCAGAAAGAAACATCAAAACGCAACCCGTCAATCCAGCCACTTCAAGTGGTAACAGACTTGTACTTGCTGCTACTACTACCCCAAGTATGATACACATAGCGGGCCACATATGTTTGTTTCTATAATTTGGTTTTTTCTTTTTATCAATTACAATAAAATCTCTGGATGCATTAAACTTCTCTAGATTTTTTCGACGAGCTTCCATCAAAATAGTATCGCCAAATTTTATCTCCACTTCTGAAATCATTGTAGGCAAAGCTTCTCCACTTCGGTGTACTGCCAAAGGAACAGCATTGAATAACTGTCTAAAATCTATATACTTAATTTTTTTTCCTAAAAGGTATGAGTTATACCCAATGACTGCTTCAAACAAAACGGTCTCTTCAGAAGTCAATTCTTTATCATCTAAAAAGACATCTCTTTTTATCTTCAATCCCAGCTTAAAGCGCATCTCCATCAAACTATCAATTCTGCATTTAATACTCAAGACATCATTTTCCCTTACCTCTTCTATCTGGCTTGGTATTTTCACATTTCCATCTTCTCTGATAATCTCCAAAACACGAATACCATACTTCCGATGAAAATCCTCTCCAATCTGTTGCCCTATTAATGATGATTTTTTCTGCACGACTACTTGCGTCAAGTACCGATCAACTTCATACTGAGTTGTAAGATTTTCTTCTTTGGCAGAAGATGGCAAAAGCTTTCTTCCCACAAATGCCATATAAACTAAGTATATCAAAAAGAACACAATGCCTAATAAGGAAAATTCAAAAACAGTAAATGGCTCTCCATAATATTCTGAATGAATTCCACTAATAATGAGATTAGTAGAAGTGCCTATAATAGTAACGCACCCCCCTGCCATTGCAGCAAAAGATAATGGCATCAATAATTTAGACGGACTCACATTTGAGATATGCGCTAAACGCACAACAACGGGAAGCATAATTGCAACAATGGCGGTATTATTTAAAAATGCAGAAAGAACCCCTGCCACCAACGAAATAGCCACAATATTTAAAAGTTCATTTTGGGTAGCGTAGTTCTCTACCCTATTCACAAAATAACTCACTGCTCCAGTGCTTTCTAAACCCAAACTCAAAACCAAAAGAGCAAACACAGAAATCGTACCAACGTTACTGAATCCAGCAAGTCCTTCTTCAGGAGTAACTACTCCCGAAAGCATTAGCAAAACCATAACCAAAAATGAAGTTGTATCTACAGGAACTATTTCTGTAACGAACAATACGATGGCTATAAGGATTATAACTACAACTATGACAATTCCCAATGTCAAAACAAATATTTATTTGAATTTATACATAATTAAAATAAATATACAATCGCCTATTTCGATGCTGACCGTATACCCTGTCAAAGGAAAAGTTGTTATTTTTATCCAAAAACACATTGAATTAAAAAAAACAACAATATATAAAATTATTGCTTTCGATATTTCTCAACTGCTTTTCTCACACTGCCATATTTAAGCAACCATTTTTTTCCTTCTTCAATTTCTATTTGCAAACTTTCTGCAACCATCAACGCCCCTCGCTCTACCAATTTATGATTGCTTAATTGCATATCAACCATCTTGTTATCTTCCACCCTACCTAATCGAATCATCGCAGCAGTGCTAATCATATTCAAGATTAATTTTTGGGCTGTACCACTTTTCATACGAGTACTACCTGTGACAAACTCAGGGCCTACCACAGCTTCAATAGGATAATCTGAATTTAGAGCTAAAGGGCTTCCACTATTGCAAGTAATACAGGAAGTTATAATATTTTGCTTTCTCGCCTCCTTCAAAGCACCTATTACGTAAGGCGTTGTTCCAGAAGCAGCAAGTCCAATCACCACATCATTTGAATTTATACCATAAAAATTCAAGTCTTTCCACCCATGCAAAGGATTGTCTTCGGCAAACTCCTGTGCCTTACGAATTGCCTTGTCTCCACCAGCAATAAGCCCAATGACCAAACCATCCTCTACCCCAAAAGTAGGTGGACACTCTGAGGCATCGACAATTCCCAAACGTCCACTAGTACCAGCCCCTATATAAAAAAGTCTTCCTCCACTTAACATCTTATCGACTATAACATTAACCAACTGCTCAATATTAGGAATAATTTTCTCTATAATCTGAGGGACTTTATGATCCTCCTTATTTATATTTATTAGGAGTTCTTTAGTACTCATTTTATCCAAATGACGGTACAAAGAATCCTGTTCTGTTACTTTATTCATAAAATTAACTTAATTATTAACTTAATAAAAAACAATAAATAGTTTATAGCTAACTATATATACAACTTAAGATATTACAACTCACTCACTAATAATCAGCTGGTTAAGTATTTATATTACTAAAATGCTGGTTAATTGAAGTAATACTGAGCATTTTCATAGCAAAAAGAATTTAAATTTAGAAACTACTTCCAATGAAGAGGTATCAAGTAAAGAAAAAATTTCTTTTTTCAATGCAAGTAGTGAGATAAAGGAATTAGACCCAAATTTGATTTACACTCTTTAGAAACACTTCAAAATAAAGAAATCAACCGTTAAAATATGCATTAATAATTGATTATCAATGATCTAAACATAAATTAAATAGCATAATCAAGAGATTTTTCTTGACTATTTCCTTTCACTAAGTAAGGGAACGATTTTAGTGGAACGAAAGGAACGTAGTAATTATCTTATTATCAATTATTTACGTGCGTTTTATTTTATCCACTCGCTTAAATTAATAAATAAACAATACATAAAGTACTAACATATTACATCTATCAAAAACTCTTAAATCAAGCACTAAATCATTAAAAGTCAAATATTTATACATTTAATAATTAGATACAAATTCAATACCCATATCACAATTTGTTTTATCTTGTGATTTATATAAAACCCATCAGGATGTCACTATGTTCAATTGATTTTTGTATATCATACTCATACTTTAATACAAATTTGGTATACAAAATAGCACTTTAAATGAATGAATCATTGATTCCACATTAAATGACACCTAAGAAATAGTCAAAATAACTGTTTCTCACCATCTACCTTACTCATACAATATTCAAACCAAAAAGCATTCTTTACGCAAGATTTGGAATAAATTAATGCAAAAAGCTCTATATTTAGAACATTTCAAAACTATTTGCCATTATGGTTACTGTCAAACATTAAATATCTCTTAAAAAACTGATTATTATGGTTTTAAACATACAAAAAAAAACACTTCTTTTATTAAACTGACCAAAAACTACTGATCAGAACGATTTTTAGATGCAATAGACTATCTTAATCGCAATAGAAAGGAACACAATGGGAAATTTTGCAAACCTTGTCATTATTAACTGGTATGATTATTGAGTTTTTTCAACACAAGGTTCACTATGAATTAGAACGTAAATAGACCTTGCGCTCCTTGGGATTTTCAGATTTAACAGGAACGCCTGCCAGTCAAAATGCGTCATTTCCGCCTGAACTTTGCCTTTTTTTCAGTACCGTGCCTGCTACGAACTGGGTAGCCAGACTGGTGCGCCAGCCCAACTAAAAAATGCTTCATTCAGTCACTTTTAAATTCAGAATCCCAACAAACTCTTACGGTTATGCGATGTGTACTGTTATAAAAACTGTGCTGGGCAACAATGGGTAAAAGAGAAAAGATAGGATTTTTATAAGTAATTAGTGATTATTTATGCTTAAAAACAAAAGAATTGTATTTTACTTGCTCAAGTAAAATATAAAAGTATGATTATCAGTTGATTACGCAATAAAAACAACAACTAATTCTCTTGAGATAAGGCGTTGAGACCGTTTAAAATAGACCTGATAGTAGCGGATCTCTGTGCATGGCTAGTGTATAGTGTAGAGTATGAGCGGATAGCAGGCCTTTCCATTGCGACGAAGTAATTGTCCTTTCTCTCCATAATTAAGTAATATAAAATAGGACAAAAAGCACTTAATAGAATCATTATCAATTTTTTACAAATATCTAAAACTACTTAATTTTGCTAATATCTCACTATATTCAAGCCTCCACAACACACGATTAAATTAACTTAATTATCGACTTCAAACAAAACTATATACTATTTTTCAAGTACAGTTTATCCACTTTATAATCAATTACAGCATTATACGTCTTCAAAATATCCGCCCCAATAATTCCATCCACAGGACGCATTTTAAAGCCCTTAAACGCCGTATTTACGTGCGACAGATCCACCAAATTAAGTTGCATCGCCTCCGTTTCAAAGCCCCCTAGACCCACCTTGATGTCCTTAATTTCAAACTTATCCATCGCAATACCCCCTAAACCAGCCGCCTCATCCTCCGATTTCACCATCTCTCCAAGCCCAAATTTCTCCACTTGATTTGTATCAATGACTGTAGCAGAAGCCCCAGTATCTAAAATAAAAGCCGCTTTCACCCCATTAATCGAGCCTTTTATGCGATAATGGCCAGATTTCAACATCCTTAATTTCACAAATACATATCCCTCTTTCCTTAAAAAACTACCTAATTTCTTCATGTCTCTTTGTTAATTATTGATTATCAGCATTTTGTGACTTACTTCGTCTCATCTTTTTGTAAAATTTGATGCCCCAACTTATCCCTTTTCGTTTCTAAATACGTTAAATTATGTTCATTTGGCGCAATCTCAATAGTCACATTTTCCACAATTTCCAGACCATAACCAATCAAACCAATGCGTTTTTTAGGATTATTGGTAAGCAAACGAATCTTACAGATGCTCAAATCACGCAAAATTTGCGCCCCAATACCATAATCCCTTTGATCCTTTTGAAACCCAAGATCCTCATTTGCCTCCACTGTATCTCTCCCCTCCTCTTGCAACTTATACGCCTTCAACTTATTGAGCAGTCCAATACCACGCCCCTCCTGATTCATATACAAAATGACCCCTTTACCTTCCTTTTCGACCTGTTCCATTGCTTTACTCAACTGATCTCCACAATCACAACGCAACGACCCCAAGATATCCCCCGTCACACAACTCGAATGCACCCTAACCAACACAGGCTCCTCTTCCTTCCAAGTCCCCTTAGACAAAGCTAAATGAAGCTCTCCCGTCTCAATCTGCGTATAGGCTGTTAGCTCAAAGCTGCCCCATTTTGTGGGCATATTGACCCTTACCTCTCTTTGCACCAAGCGTTCCTTAGAAAGACGATACTTGACCAAATCCTCAATAGAAATCACCTTTAAATCGAACTTATCTGCAATCTCAAACAACTCAGGCAACCGAGCCATGGTGCCATCCTCATTCATAATTTCTACCAAGACCCCAGCAGGCTCCATACCCGCTAATTTAGCCAAATCAATCGTCGCTTCTGTGTGTCCTGTTCTTCTCAAAACCCCTTCAGGACGAGCCATTAGCGGAAAAATATGTCCAGGACGACCAAAGTCTTCAGGTGTTGAAGCAGGATCAATCAATGCCTGTACCGTTTTAGCCCGGTCACTCACCGAAATACCTGTCGTACACCCATGTCCCAGCAAATCAATAGACACCGTAAAAGGCGTACTGTGTAAAGCCGTATTGTCATTGACCATTAAGCCCAAATCCAACTCTTTACACCGTTGTTCTAAAATTGGCGCACAAATCAACCCACGTCCATGTGTCGCCATAAAATTGATAATTTCAGGGGTTACATTCTGTGCAGCCGTGATAAAATCCCCCTCATTTTCTCTGTCTTCATCATCTACCACAATGACCAACTTGCCCGCTTTTATATCCTCAATCGCTTCCTCAATCGTATTTAATTTTCTCATTTCTTAGAATTTATATTATTAAAGTTTTCTGTTTTTTTTTGTTTGTAGTTTCTTTTTTTAGCCCTTCAGGATGTTTTCTAATTTAGTATTAAAAGTTTGCCAACTAAAGTGTTTTTCGATGTATACCTTGCCATTTTGCCCCAATGATTTAGCACTTTCAGGGTTTTGTAATAGGCGAATAACCTGTTTTGTGAAGGCTTCTTTGTCATTACAGACCAAGATATGCTCCTTAGGCGTCGCTTTTAAGGCGTTATTTGCCAATCTGGTGGTCAAGGTAGGTAAACCCATAGCTAAGGACTCTAAGAGCTTATTTTGAAGCCCTGAGCCACCAAATAGTGGTGCTACAAATAGCCGAGACTTAGCCAGATACGGACGTAAATCCTCTACAAAGCCCGTCACCACCACATTTTCCGAAGCGAAATCCTTTACCTCCTGTGTCGGACTGGTACCCGCCAAGCAGATTTTTATGGGCCGAAATCGCTCCGTTATCATTGGTAACAAATCATATATCAAATACTTACAAGCCTGTATGTTGGGATGATAGCCCATATTACCTGTAAAGATAATATCATATTCTTTATCTTCTATACCGAGTTCCTTGTAATTCAAAAAGTAATCACTAATTCCATTAGGAATCACTTCAACCACTTTTTTAAGCTCTTTTTGTAATACTGCTGCGTCTGGTTCTGCAATCATAGATAGCGAATCAAAGCGAGCAGCCACCGCTTTTTCGTATTCAACGAGTCGTTCTTTTTCTCGTTTTACAAAACGTTTTTCAAATTTGGTAGAATGATGAAAACGCCGTTCCATATTCTTAGAAAAAGCATCCATATAATCCAGATGGTAATGAACCCCTAGCCCCTTAGGAATGTTCTCCACAACCCGAACTAATTGTCCCATGACCACCTCAATTTGCTCGTCTTTTACAATTCGCTCAATTGCTTTATACATTGCTCGACTATAAAAATAGTTTACTTGAAAAGGCCAATTATTAAAAAAGCTACGCATCAAATTTAGCTTTGACTTCCAAGCAGGTAACACCACACATTCTACCGTTTTACAATATTGTTTGAGTGCTTCCATCCCTTCTTGGTTCACTTTTTCGTCATTTAAAGCAATCAAGTGTACCTCATTTTGCTGACTCAACATCCGTATTTGATGGAAAGCCCGCAATTTGTCTCCCTTATCCAAAGGATGTGGAAACCGAGATAAAACAAACAATATCTTCATATTTTATTATTTATGAGTGACTGGTGACTGGTGACAAGTGACAAGTGACTGGTGACGAGTGACTGGTGACGAGTGACTGGTGACGAGTGACTGGTGACGAGCGACTGGTGACGAGCGACTGGTGACGAGCGACTGGTGACGAGTGACTGGTGACGAGTGACTGGTGACGAGTGATTCAGGTTTTTGTTGTCCATAATTTTAAGATTTGTTTAGTGTTCACTGACTTTTTTTATATAAAACTGGACAAAATCATTTATTAGTTTTTCCCAATCATAGTGTTCTTTTACAAAAGATCTTGCGCCCCCTTCTATTTTGATTTTCAGTGTGTTATCATTTAAAACCTCTAAAATGGTTGAAGCCATAGACTCCACATCATTTGCCAATAAAATCTCTTTTTTGGGTGTACAGGGAATGCCCTCCACCCCTATTGAAGTTGTTACAATACACTTCCCTAAAGCCATCGCTTCAATGATTTTTAGGCGCATTCCAGAACCTGAAAACAAAGGTACAACTAAAATATCATAGGCATTCAGAAAATCCTGAGCAGAATCGACCATCCCATGCATCACCACACCCTCCGCTTCTAACGCCATCAAAGCAGCAGGCGGATTTTTGCCTGCAATGTGCAATTGAATTTTGGGATTCTTAGCCAACAACAATGGCATTACTTTCTCTACCATCCAATAGACCGCCTCCACATTTGGCTGCCATTCCAAACTTCCCAACATACACAATGTATTAGGTTCAGACACCTTTTTAGAAGGCTTGTACACCGAAAAATCAATGCCCGCAGGAATGCTTTGAATGGGTATATTCTTTGCCTTTTCCTCAAAATATTGTGCATCTGTGTCTGTAATGGGAATAATTCCATCAAATTTAGGGGCATTTTCCGCCTCAAAAACCCTTATTTTCTCCGAAAGGTAGCCATAGTACCATTTTTTCAAGAACGTCGAATTTTGTTGAGATAAACGACGCCATATTTGATGCTCGATGTTGTGTGCTCTCAGAATAATCTTGCTTTTGCAATTTGCTCGAATTGCCTCCACATAAATTGCTAAGTAAATTCCCTCCATTTGAATGACATCAAAGGCTTCTTTTTGTACCAAATCAATCATTTTTTCTCGAAAAGGTATGGACTCAAAGCGTTGTATGTTGTAGGGAATCGTGTGGAAAAAGCCTTTTAAAATGCCCATTGAGGTCACTGTGGTGTCAATATCAACAGTGTATACTTTGGCTATTTCTTGGAGTGGTGCAGGGTCGTGGTAGTGTTTTTTGGTGTTCAAGGACAGCAGGTGTACTTCATGTCCTTTTTGTGCCAACATCTTTGTGACATAGTATGTTGCAATGTTCCCTCCGTCATTTAGTGGAAAGGGAAGGCGATTTGTGATTTGTAGTATTTTCAGCTTTTGGCTCATTTGTAGGGTGCAAAGATAGTTCTTGGTTTTTGTAGTTCTTGTAGTTTCTTTGGTTTTTGTGATTTTGATTGGGGTTATCGCTTAGTTTCACGGTTTGACACACCCCTGGTTTCCCTGTGGTCAATCGTCCCCTCATTTTAGAGGGGATGTGTTTTGTGATTAGCTCCAACTAATTTTCTTCTTTTTGGAGCGAAAGGTTTTTGCTTCGTCGTTGTGTTTGGTCCTGCTATTCGTTCTTATGGTGGCTGAAGGGCAACCACAAGGGATTGCCCCTACAATGTTGTGAACCATATGAATCTGCCTACCACATTTAACGATGCCACCATACCACTGCTATCAGGGCTATTTTTCATGGTCTCTGGGTTTTGTTTTGGGGGCAGTTCTGGTGGGGAGATGTATTCAATGTGTCTTTACTTGGCGGTTTTGATGGAGAGACGTTGCATTGCAACGTCTGTACGGAAATGGTTTGTTTTTCCACTATATACTTAACATAAGAAACATTATTTATGATACTGTGGTGGATAGATTGGTTGCATTTAGATTTTTTGCGCTTTTTTTGTAGCTTTACCAAACTAAAATTAGGTTTTATCAGTTCTTTTTTATGGGAGCTATAAAATATGTTATCCCTAACAATCTATTCTAATTCATCTTAAAACAAACAACTTATGTCATTTTGTAGCAGTTGTGGAGCCTCACTAACTTCTAGTGATAAATTTTGTACCCAATGTGGTACTAAAGTCGGTAGTATTCCACCCAATGAGTCCAAAAGAGGAGAAAATAGTAAAGGTTCTTTTTTTGGTTCGGATATTCCTATTGTTGAAAGTGCTAAAGGGAAACTTAAGAACCTTTATCAACGTAGTCGTGGGCGTAATTCTGAGCGTGAAGGGGAGATTAATGAGAACATGAAGATGCGGAGGTTTAAACTCCAGGAGCATCATATGGATGATCTTATCAATGAATTTCAAAATTGGGTCAATTGGAAGAATTTCAACCACCAACGTTTGAGAACGGAGGAAGGTGGTCTTTTAATTCAGATTCAAAAGAAAGGTGAGTGGAAGCATTATTTGGGCATGGGTACTGCTTTGAATATTTTATTTACAAATGAGCATGATGTACTGATTCTTCAAGTCGGGGCTGGTAAGTGGATGGATAAGGCTTTGGCTGTTGGTGTTGGTGCTATTTTCTTGTGGCCCTTTGCTGTTACTGCAACTTTGGGGGCTATTGAACAGGCTACACTTCCTAAGGCTGTCTTTAATTTCGTAGAAGAGTATTGTGATGAGATGCAGTTTAGAGATGATAGCGACGATGTGTAAGACCGTCTAAGATAGCCCTGATAGCAGTGGTATGGCTTTCTTTTGGTTCTTAGTGCTGTGGTGCTGTGGTTCGGTTCTTATGTGATTTTTGGTTCTTTTTTAAGCCATAAGAACGGATAGCAGGACTTGACGTAGCGACGAAGCAAAAACCTTTCGCTCCTATTTATTAACCAGTCTCTATAAAAACACCAATAATTAAACTTAATAACGTTAAAAACCCATTATCATGGAAACCCAACAACAAACAGACAAACAAACAACCGAAAAGAGAAAATTGCATGGCTTGCATCCTAGAGATTATGAGCATCCTTTTGATAAACAGGCATTGGATATATTAGAAGGAACACCTGGTTTTGAGTATGTTTCTAAGAAAATGTTTGAGTATGGATTTGAGCAATTGTATAAAGTGGAATTTACAGGCTCCAGTATTAGAGTAAACGAACGAAATTTTCCTGACCTTTATAAGACCTATCAGGAGGTTACAGAGATTCTTTATATGGATCAGCAGCCTGAATTGTATATTACTTTTAGTGAACATATCAATGCTTTTGCAGCAGGTGTCCAAAAACCTATTATTGTGGTAACTTCTGCTTGTATTGACCATTTGACGACTGATGAGCTGATGCATATCATGGGACATGAGATGGGGCATGTTAAGAGCAATCACGTTTTGTATCATACGATGGGACGTGTTTTGAATACTGTAGGCGGTATTGTGGGGCAAATGACTTTGGGCTTGGGGAAGGTCGTTTTTACGGGCTTACAACTTGCCATCTATAATTGGCAACGAATGTCAGAGTTTACGGCGGATAGAGCTGGTTTACTGACTTGTCAGGACCCAAATATTGCTTGTTCTACGATGATTAAGTTGGCTGGTTTGCCTAAAAAGTATTATCACAAGAATATTGTTGAGGATTTTATTCAACAGGCGAAGGATTTTGAGGACTTGGATTATGAAAATATTAGCAAAATAGCGAAGCTTTTGGCTTCTCGTAATAGATCACATCCGTGGACTGTTGTGCGTTGTGCAGAGTTTTTTAAGTGGGTAGATAGCGGTGAATTTGATGATATTATGAATTTTCATGAGAATCGTCAGGTGGAGATGAAGGTTAGTGACAGTGATAAGGCTTGCCCTAATTGTAATTATATGATTGTGAAGGGTAATGGTTTTTGTGGGAATTGTGGGAAGAAGATGGTTTGGGGGTAGTGGTTTTTGTAGTTTTTGTGGTTTATGTAGTTTTATTACCACTTACCAACTAACTTACTGCTATTGTTTTGATTTTGAATCAGTTAATAGAATCCTTTTGTGGGTTTTATTAACTGATTTTTTTTGCTTATGCTCTCTTTCTTGACAACCTTAGCTCAAAGTACCAAGACGTGATTGCCTGCGCTTCGCCACCGTCATTGAGCTAGCCATCGCTTCTTTTTCTCTATGCTTTTTGGTTTTACTTAAATTTGTTCTGTTTTAGACAAATGGGCGTGTGTCTCTACTTGTTTTGTGTATGTGTTCTTGTTTGTTAGATGACTGAGACGAGGTATGTGGCGGTTATTTGGCTGTCTATGATGATATAGACCTTGTAGTTGCCTTGTCGGTCAAAGTTGTATTTTAGCTGGTGTTTGGTACCTCTAATCGAAGATTTGATTTGACTTTGAGGTACAATCATTTTTTTGCCCTTTCTTTTTTCTTCAAAACCTATTTGGAAAGTGTGTTCTTTTCTGTTGTTGCCTATGAATTCGAAGGTTAGGCTTTCTTTTCTGCGTATTTTTATGGGTCCTTTTTTGGGAGATAGGTCTTGAATACCTAATCCGAAGTATGGATACCAGTAGTGGGGCTGTTGGTTAAATTCTTTTTGAGTAAAAGGTCTTGAGAGTAATTGCCATTTGGGGTTGTCTGGAAAGTGATTTTTGATAAATTTCTGAGGATTTGTTAGAAAATAGGCTTCTTTCCACTCTTTTTTGAATCCCCCTTGGTTGCATGTGCCGTATCCTGAAGCCCAAGAGACATCTACCAACTGCCATTTGTTGTTGACTTTTATGGCATTCCAAGCGTGGTTACTTGTGGGCATCTCTTTTCCTATCTGACTTACGCTTGTACGGGCATATCCTCGAATGATTTCACTCTCAATTCCTGCTAATTTGCACATTTTGTCAAATAATAAGGCATAGCCCCCACAAACGGCTGCTCCCTTCTTGAAGGTTTCGAGTGCTGTTCTGTTGTGGGCTCTCCCCTGCTCTATCTGCTTTTTTAGATGGCAATCATAGGCGATGTTGTGGGCTATCCAACGGAAGATGGCTCTGGCTTTGTCTTCTTTTCTTTTAAATGGGTGTGTTAGTTGGTAGGTTAGTTTTTCTATGCTTCTTGGGCGTTTGACTCGTAGGGCATGGGCATCGACTCTGGCGTAGTTGGCTGCCAATTGGCTACGTCTGATGTCTATGCGTTGTTTTGTGGGGGAATATTGGGCTTGGAGGGTTTGGGTTGTTAGGATTATGGTGAGTAGGTATAGGAGTTTTTTCATTGTGTGTTTTTTATTTTTTATTGTTTGCGGCTCTGGTGCAGAGACGCATTTGATGTGTCTGTACTTTTGCGGTTCTGGTTTGAGACACACGGCCGTGTGTCTGTACGATTGTGGTTCTGGTGTGAGACGTTGCACTGCAACGTCTCTATGATTGCGGTTCTGGTGTGGAGACGCATTTGATGCGTCTGTACTTTGTTTTGTTTGGGGGTTATAACGTTGTGGAATTTTTATTTAGTGTGTATTGTTTTTTCTATGCTGTTCCATAGTCTTTTTGCTGTCAAATCCCACGAAAAGTCTTGTACTCGTTTTTTACCTTTCTCTATGAGTTGGTGTCTAAGCTGTGGCTCGTTGTGTAGTCTGCTCATTCCTGCTGCGATGGCTTCTGTGTCGTAGGGGTCTACGAGTAGGCAGGCGTCTTGGGCTATTTCTTTTGTGGCACTTGCATCTGAGGTGAGTACGGGCAATTCGCATTGCATGGCTTCTACAATGGGTATTCCAAATCCTTCAAAAATTGGTACGAATGTTTTTGCTAGTGCTGCTCCCATAATATTTTGTAAATCAGCAGGTTGTATGTAGCTTAGGAATTGAACACTTGAAGGGTGTTTCATTGCTTGGAAGGCTTGCTCCATTTTGTCTGTCCACCATTTTTTATTGCCTACTATGAGGAGTTGTACGTCGGATTCTTGTTGCTCTTTGAAATGGTCAAAGCCTTCGAGTAGACGGGCTATATTTTTGCGGGCTAAGAGTGTGCCTACGAAAAGGAAGTAGGGTTTTCCATTGGTGTACTTTTGGCGGGTCTGGGTTTGTTGGGTGGGGCTTGTGGGGGTGTACCTTTCGTTGACGCCGTTGTAGACTACATCTATCTTTGAAAGGGGGATGTTGTAGGCTTTGGCTATGTCTTCTTTTGAGTAGTTGGAGACGGTGGCGATGCGTTTGGCTTTTTGGGCAAAACGGGGAAAGTAGTAGTTGTAGTATTTGTTGTATGCCCAGGGGAGATCTTGGGGGAAGTGGTGGAAATTGATGTCGTGTATGACTGCTAAGGAAGGATATGGATTTCTGAGGGAGAGGTAGCCGTCAGTGGAGAGGAATAAATCTGGCTGTATTTTTTTGAGGAGGGCTGGTAGCCTCCACTCGAAATAGAGGTAGTATAGGATGGGGTGTCGGGTGGGTGGTCCGATGACTATAGGCTCTATATTTTCGCTAAAGATAAATTCTTCGGCGTATGGTCTGTCAAATATGAACTGAAATTGGTGTTCTGGGTGCTCTTGGGTGATGCGTTTTAGGCTTTCGTAGGTGAACCAGCCGATTCCGTCTAGGCGGTCTTTTAGGAGTAGGCGGGTGTTTATGGCTATTTTCATTTTTTTGGTTTAAGTCGTTTGAGTCATTTTTGCTTTCTGGCGGTTCTGGTGTGAGACGCATTTGATGTGTCTGTACTTTTGCAGTTCTGGTTTGAGACACACGGCCGTGTGTCTGTACGATTGCGGTTCTGGTGGGGAGACGCATTCAATGCGTCTGTACTTTTTTGGCATTTTAGGGAGTTGTCAATTTGGCATAATTGGGTATTCGCTTTGTTAACGTTCTTTTGGGGATTTGACGTATGTTTCGTGGAACGTGGAACGTGCATGTTTCACGTGAAACATTTTTTTATATACTTAAAATACTTATAACCAGCACTTAAAGCATTACTTGAAGGTTAAGTGATTATGTATATTTTAGTGTGGATATGTCATTATTTACTCACTTCAAAATCACACTAGTGCAAACATCCTAAGTCATTGATTATCAATATACTTAAAGCATTTAAATTAAACTAAAACATTAATGTTTATTTAAGTTTTATTATTATGTATAATTGCTCTTAAAGTTTTACTTGAAGTGATTGGGTATTTTTTGAGGAGCGTGAAACATGTTTTTGTGGCGTGAAATGTGCTTTTTTGGGGAATGAGGCGGATTCTGTGTGTTTTTGCTTAGATTTAGGGTGTTTTTTGACGTAACTATGAGGTTTATCCATTAGTTATATATGCTTATTTCTTTTTATTTGATTAATTTGTCAGATTGGCAGTAGCTTCCTTTTTTTGAACCATATAAGTTATGTAAGTCCTTTTTAAGGGCATATAAGTTTTTCGGTTCTGTCCTTGCAAACTAGACCCGATAGTAGCGGTATGCGTGGGGCTGTGAGGTTTTGCGTGGCTGCATAATAGCGGATAGCGGGCCCATGCTTTGCGACGAAGCACTCTACCGTTCTCTCCTTATTTTTTTAACTAAAAGGGCATGTAAATTTGGTGTGGAAATGCATTCAATGTGTCTGAATTATCCGTAGTTGAGGGCGTACATTAGGGAGGCGAAATGGGTGGCACTTCCTGCCATTACGAAGAGGTGCCAGATG
>ENA-ORXM01002817-ORXM01002817.1-marine-metagenome-genome-assembly--contig:-NODE-2817-length-19066-cov-3.902154_pt1 | contig 19066 bp, 21 predicted proteins | sample MGYA00237867_ERZ511480 | MGnify/ENA primary metagenome ERZ511480 (study PRJEB26309, sample SAMN06266103) | marine metagenome | isolation source: Algal blade | place: United Kingdom:Sidmouth, United...
CCGATGGCCACGCGGGTGTCGTTCACGATGTGCAGGTCGAGCGAGAGGCGATCGCCGGGATTGACCCAGTCGGGTGGCAGGTCTGCCACGACGATCACCGGTCGGCAGGCGTCGAACACGGTCTCGTAGGCGTCCTTGGGGGTGCGGCTGTGATCGAGCACGCTCGACGAGAAGGTGGGGGCGGGGTCGGCGAGCGACGAGAACTAGAAGCCGCCGGTCGGCCGGTACTTGAGCCGACGCAGCGTCTCGATCTGCACCTTCAGTACATGCGACTGATAGTGCTGCGTGACGTCTCGCCACGCCTCCAACGAATCGTGCTCGCCGGGAGGGAAAAGACTGTCCATCAGCTCGCGCTGGTAACCGAAGCGCTCCGGAGGGGTTGTCCTGCGAAGCTGGTTTCTCCGCGAGAAGCCAGCTCTGTCTCGACAAACAAGCGGAACGAATCCTCAGTCGAGAGCGACCGGTATGTATTCCAAAGAGCCAACGTTGACGCAGTTTGTATGGCCTCAAGCTGAGCGACGCTATCGCGTGGTGTTGGAGCGGCACATGCAAGAAGTGTAGACATTAATCCTGCAAACAGGACGTGAGAATACCTCCCTTTCCATCGATGATTCACAATTAAACCCCTGCCGGAATGTTCATCGGATCGCGCTGGACGCCTTTCGGGGCGGTTAGGCCTTTCCACGTGGACAGCGCCTTGTTGGCCGATGCGAAGGCCGGTCGCGGCACGAATTTTCCACGTCCCGGCTGCGGCTGACTGTTCTGGCCATGCGCCCAGATGACGTCGCCTCGGCTCAAAGTGTAGCGCGCCTGCGCCGTGACTTCGAAGCCTTCGAAGACGTTGTAGTCGATGATGGATTTCTGCGTGGTCGCACTCACGGTCTTCGACAGGCCCGGATCCCACACCACGATATCGGCATCCGCCCCCACCGCAATCGCGCCCTTCTGCGGGTAGATATTCAGGATCTTCGCGATGTTGGTCGAGGTCACGGCCACGAATTCCTCCGGCGTCAGCCGCCCCGTCTCGACCCCCCGCGTCCACAGCACCGCGAGCCGTTCCTCCAGCCCGCCGGTCCCGTTCGGGATCATCGGAAAGCCCGCATCGCCCATATGCTTCTGCTCGGTCGTAAAGGCCGCATGGTCCGTGGCCACCACCTGCAACGACCCGGCGGACAGCCCCGCCCACAGCCCGTCCTGATGCAGTTTCGAGCGGAAGGGCGGTGACATCACCCGCCGCGCCGCATATTCCCAGTCCTTGTCGAAATATTCGCTCTCGTCCAGCGTCAGATGCTGGATCAGCGGCTCGCCGTAGACGCGCATTCCCTTCTGACGCGCCCGGCGGATCGCCTCGTGTGCCTGCTCGCAACTGACATGCACGATGTAGAGCGGCACCCCGGCGGCATCGGCGATCATGATCGCCCGGTTCGCCGCCTCGCCTTCCACCTCCGGCGGGCGCGAGAACGCATGGCCTTCCGGCCCCGTAATCCCCTGCGCCATGTATTTTTCCTGCAACGCAGCCACCACGTCGCCATTCTCGGCATGGACCAGCGGCAAGGCCCCGAGCGCGGCACAGCGGGAGAAGGACGCGAACATCTCGTCGTCCTCGATCATCAGTGCGCCCTTGTAGGCCATGAAGTGCTTGAACGTATTCACGCCACGTTCGACGACCTGCTCCATCTCATTGAAAATGGTCTCGTTCCATCCCGTGATCGCGCAGTGATACGAGTAATCGGCACAGCATTGCGGCGTCGTCTTCTTGTCCCAAGCGTCCACCGCATTGACCAGCGAGCCATCTTCGCCCGGCAGCACGAAATCCACGATCATCGTCGTGCCCCCTGCCGCCGCCGCAAAGGTGCCGCTCTCGAAGGTCTCCGCAGCGGTCGTGCCCATGAACGGCATTTCCAGATGCGTATGCGGATCGATCCCGCCGGGGATGACATAGGCGTCCGACGCATCGACCGTCTCGTCGCCCTTTAGGTTCTGCCCGATCTCGATGATCTTGCCGCCACCGATGAGGATATCGGCAGTATAGCTGCGGTCGGCGGTAACGATGGTGCCGCCCTTGATGACTTTGGTCATGATTTTTTCCCGTTCTCTAGATTGATGGAGCGAAAAGGGAGAGGTGAAGTGCCAATGCCAGATCGAGCGCCCTCATCGACTGTTCGTCGAGCCGACCCACAGGCGCTCTCAGTCTATCCGCCTTTACCGTCTGTATCTTGTCCACCTGCACTTGAGATTGCTTTTGAAGGCCATTCTCAACCGACGGGGCCACGTCAACCCGAACCCTTGATTCCTCCACGAGATCGCTCGTCACCAGGCAGATCGTAACGCTATTGATTATATCGCTCGTTTTGTCTTGCTGTATCACTACAGCTGGACGCGGTTTCCCGAAATCACCGGACATGGCGACGATATGGACATCACCGCGCCTCACCACGCGCCGTCATCGTCCCATTCGGACATCATCGCATCGAGAATGGCGTTCGTGCCGTCGCGCTCGTCAGCTTCGTTTATCTTGCGGCCTTCTTCGATCCATGCGTCTTCGTCCTCTTCGGCGATGTAGGGACGCCGGGCTTCGACGATCTCGTATTTCAGCTTCGGCTCCTCCATCAACTTCTCCTTTTCGAGAATCTACAGAACATTTTATCCCACTACCTCCGCCGCTTCCAGCACTGCATGGAACAGCACTTCCGCTCCCGCCGTGCTCCACTCCTTCGTGATTTCCTCCGCCTCGTTATGCGACAGGCCATCGACGCAGGGGCACATGACCATGGCGGTGGGGTATTTGCGGTTGACCCAACAGGCGTCGTGGCCCGCCCCCGACACGATATCCTTGTGCGAATAGCCCAACCGCTCCGCTGCATTGCGGATCGACTGGACTAATCCCTCGTCGAAGGCGGGAGGGTCGAACTGGCCGACGATCTCCGCTTCGAACTCCACTTCCAGCGCCTCGCACAGTTTCGGCGCTTCCTCCATCAACCGTGCGACCATCGCATCGAGGCGGTCCAGCTCATGCGAGCGGAAATCGACCGTGAACACCGCTTTGCCGGGGATGATGTTGCGGGAATTCGGGTAGACATTCGCCTGCCCGATGGCCCCGACCGCGTTCGGCTGATTGTCCATCGCGATCCGGTGGACCAGTTCCGTGATCTGTGCCAACCCACGCCCCGCATTCCTGCGCATGGGCATGGGCGTCGAGCCGGTATGGCTCTCTTTGCCGGTCACGGTAATTTCGATCCAGCGCAGGCCCTGTCCATGGGTGACGACGCCGATATCCTTGCCTTCAGCTTCGAGAATCGGCCCCTGCTCGATATGTAATTCGAGGAACGCCTTCATCGCCCGCGCGCCGACTTCCTCTTCGCCCCTCCAGCCGATGCGCTCCAGTTCGCCCCCGAAGCATTTGCCTTCCGCATCGGTCTTCGCATAGGCGTCTTCCTGCGAGATCACGCCGGCAAAGACGCCGGAGGCCATCATCGCGGGCGCAAAGCGCGTGCCTTCCTCGTTGGTCCAGTTGACCACGCAGACGGGGTGCTTGGTCTGGATATCCAGATCGTTCATCGTCCGCACGATCTCGAGCGCGCCCAGCACGCCGAGCACCCCGTCATAGCGCCCCCCCGTCGGCTGCGTATCCAGATGCGAGCCGACCATGACGGGCAGGGCATCGGGGTCGCTGCCGGGGCGGGTGGCGAACATCGTACCCATCTGATCGACACCGACCGTGCACCCCGCCGCCTCGCACCACCGCTTGAACAGATGCCGCGCTTCACCATCCTCGTCCGTTAGCGTCTGCCGGTTCGAGCCGCCAGCGATACCGGGGCCGATCCGTGCGACCTCGTGGATGGTATCCCACAGGCGGTCGCCATCGATGCGAAGGTTTTCGCCGGGTGCAGGCATGGGACTCTCCATCGGTCGAATTTTTCCATCTGGTCAAATGCTACCCGTGCGGCCATGCTGGTCAAGCGCAAAAGGGAGCGGTCATGGCACGAACGGAGCGAACCCCCAGACGCGCTGCGACCGAGGCGCGCATTCTCGATGCCGCGCTCGACGTTTTCTCGACCCACGGATTCCGGGGCGCGACTCTCGACGGAATCGCGGCGGCGGCTGGCATGTCGAAACCCAACCTCCTCTACTATTTCGCCACGAAGGAGGAAATGCATACCGCCCTTCTCGACGGATTGATGGACACATGGCTCGATCCGCTGGAGGCGCTCGATCCGGTGGGCGAGCCGGTCGAGGAACTGCGCGCCTATATCCGCCGCAAGCTTGCCATGGCCCGCGAATATCCACGCGAATCCCGCCTCTTCGCGAACGAGATCGTGCAGGGCGCGCCGCGTATCGCGCCGATGCTCTCGGGACGATTGAGGGCGCTGGTGGAAGAGAAGGCAGCGGTAATCGGGGGCTGGATCGCGCAGGGAAAGCTCGCGCCCGCCGATCCGGCGCATCTGCTCTTCGCAATTTGGGCGACGACGCAGCATTACGCCGATTTCGACGTGCAGGTGCGCGCCGTTCTGGCCAGCGACGACGATATGCGGTTCGAGACCGCGCTCGCGACCCTGGAAACCCTGTTCCTCGACGGGTTGCGCCCTCGCTAATCCCTGCTCAGCAGCAAGATCAGCAATGCACAGAGGATCAGTCCGACCCCGGCCCAGACGAGCAGTTCAGGCCATCCATTGCCCAGTAGCCCTTCGTAGAGCGCCACGAAAGCCGGCACCAGATACCCATAGGCCATCACCTTGCCCGATGGCAGCCGCAGTGCCGCGAATTGCATCAGCGCGAAAGTTCCGGCGGTCGTGAAGATTGCGAGATACGCAATTGTAATCCAGACTATACGGGGCAAAGTGCTCCAGTCGGTTACAAGGATAGCAGGCATCGCGTACAGGCCTACTACGAGCAGCGCCCCGAGAATGGTGCCCAGCGTGAAGACCAGCACCGGCTCCCCCCGGTTCAACCGTGGCACCATGGGCGCATAGAGCGCGTGGATGACGCAGCCGAAGAAGAATATCCTCTCACCGTGACCCACATCGAAGGAGAGCAGCGCGTCGAAATCGGCGCGGAAGATCACCCAGATCGAGCCCAAGGCTCCGATGACGAGGGCCAACCGTGCCATGGGCGAGAACGTCTGGCGCAGGAGCATCCATCCGAACCCTGCGCTCATGGCCGGAACGAGGGTGAAGAGGGCGCTGGTGGAGACCGGCTGGGCGGTCTTCAGCGCCTCGAACATCAGGACGAAATACGTCCCCATCAACCCACCGAGGATCAGATAGCGCCACGGTGCATCCAGATGACGGCGCTCGACCCGAACGCCCAATACGATCATCGCCGCCCCCATGACCCCCGCCGCGCACAGAAACCTCAAGGCCGTCAAGGCGGTGGGAGCGATGAAGGGCGCCGCTTGCTTGCCGATACTGAATGCGCCCCCGATCAATGCTGCGAACAGCAGCATTGCAACATGACCGGGCAGGGCTGCGCGATTAAGGGAAGTCAGGTGAAAGCCGCTTTTGCCGCCGCATCCAGCGAGGCCATCATCTGCCGGTAGGGTACGGGGCCATAGCTGATGCGGGCAACCTGGAGGGTCGCCAGGGTCGCCTTATCGGGCACACCGGGCAGGGCGATGATATTGACCGGCAGGGCCACCTGCGCACAGAGCGACCCGATCATTCCCTCATCGGCCAGCCCCGGCGCGAAGAATCCGCTCGCTCCTGCATCGCCATAGACCCGCGCGCGCAGGACCGCCTCGTCCAGCATGGCCTGGGAATGGGTATCGGGCGTGTTCTTCAGGAAGATATCGGTGCGCGCATTGATGAAGCCCGGTATTCCCGCGCCCTCGCAGGCCTTGCGCGCCGCCAGGATCCGTTCGGCCTGAACGGTCATCGGATGCAGGCCCTCGCCACCGACCACCTGATCTTCGAAATTGAGTCCGATGGCTCCGGCTTCCAGTGCTTTGGCCACCGTCGCTTCGACCTCGCGGGGCGAGACGCCGTAGCCGCCTTCGAGGTCCATCGTCACGGGCAAATCCGTTCCCGCCACGATCCGACGAATGTTATCGAGCGCCAGATCGAGCGGGATCTTCTCGCCGTCGCCATAGCCGAACGCCGCTGCAACCGGCCAACTTCCCGTCGCAAGCGCCTTCGCGCCCGCCTTCTCGACCGTCGCCGCACTGCCCGCATCCCAGATGTTGAACAGGACGATGGGGTCGCCCTTGATGTGGAGCGCAGCGAAGGTTTCGGCGCGTCGTCTTTGATCCGACATATCTACTCCGCCGCTACGGCACTGGGGTTGTTCGGGTGGCCGGTCCAGTCCCCATGATCCGCCTCCACCACGCGCCCGGTGCGCTCGTCCACCGTGCCGGGGGCAAGGCGCTCCATGGTGATGCAGTCCTCGACGGGGCAGACATTGACGCAGAGATTGCAGGCCACGCATTCCGCGTCGATCACTTCGAAAGTTCGATCCGCGCTCATGGAAATCGCCTGATGCGAAGTATCCTCGCAGGCGGCATAACACCGACCGCACTTGATGCAGGCATCCTGATCGATCCGGGCCTTGGTGACGTAGTTGAGGTTCAGGTGCTGCCAGTCCGTCACGTTCGGCACGGCCATGCCGCTGAAGGCCGCCGTATCGGCATAGCCCTTCTCGTCCATCCAGTCGGAAAGCCCCGTAATCATCTCCTCCACGATCTTGAAGCCATAGGTCATGGCGGCGGTGCAGACCTGCACGTTGCCGGATCCCAGCGCGATGAACTCCGCCGCATCGCGCCATGTCGTCACCCCGCCGATGCCGCTGATCGGCAGGCCGCGCGTCTCGGCATCGCGGGCGATCTCGGCGACCATGTTCAGGGCGATGGGCTTGACGGCGGGGCCGCAATAGCCGCCATGCGATCCCTTGCCGTCGATCGTCGGCTCGGGGGCCATCAGGTCGAGATCGACCGAGGTAATGGAGGAGACGGTATTGATCAGGCTCACGGCATCGGCGCCCCCCGCCTTCGCGGCCCGCGCCGGATAGCGCACGTCGGTGATGTTCGGCGTCAGCTTGACGATCACCGGCATCCGCGTCGCCGCCTTGCACCAGCGCGCGACCATCTCGATGTATTCCGGTACCTGTCCGACCGCCGCCCCCATGCCGCGCTCGCTCATGCCGTGGGGACAGCCGAAATTCAGCTCCACGCCATCGGCCCCGGTCTCCTCGACCTGCTTGAGGATATCGGTCCAGCAGACTTCCTCGCAGGGCACCATCAGCGACACGACCATGGCCCGATCCGGCCAGTCCCGCTTGACGGCCTTGATCTCCTCGAGATTGGTCTGGAGCGGGCGATCCGTGATCAGTTCGATATTGTTGATCCCGAGAACACGCCTATCCGCCCCGTGGATCACGCCATAGCGCGGCCCGTTGACGTTGACGACATGCGGGTCCAGCCCCAGCGTCTTCCAGACGACACCGCCCCATCCGGCCTCGAAGGCGCGTCGGACATTGTATTCCTTGTCCGTCGGCGGCGCAGAGGCGAGCCAGAACGGGTTCGGGGACTTGATCCCGACGAAATCGTTGCGCAGGTCAGCCATGGATCATCCTCCTCGCAGTCATTGTGCAATCAGGGTCGTGGAGTCGCGAAGTCGGTAGGCGTCGCCATCATAGGCGTAGGTATCGGCGATCACGCCGCCCCGGCCCCGACTTTCGAATAGCAGATCGCGCCAGCCATTCGTGCGCTCGGGCAGGGCGCGGAAGTTATGGGCGGCGGTGGAAAGCACCGCGCGGCGACCGGGTGGGCCTTGATACACTACCCAGGCGCAGACGATGGTGCCGTTCGAGCAGGTCAGCGGCGACAGGAGTTGCACTGCATGTTCCCGGCGTCCATCACCATCGAGGTCGATATTGGCGAGATAGGCATCGGAGCGATGGCGCGCCAACGCTTTACCGTCGATATCCAGTGTCTCGGCCAGAAACGATACGGCTCCGCCACTCAGCGTGACCGAGCGGACGCTCTGTGCGAGCGCATCATCCAGCGGCATGGATGCAGCGGCGCAGGCGATGCCAATAAGGAAAAGGGTGCGTTCAGACATCCACGACCATCTCGAACCCGCCGAAGATCATGCGTTTTGCATCGAAGGGCATGTCGGCGCTCATCCGGTCGTCTTGCATTGCCTTTTGCATTCCGGCATCGGCGGCTTCTTTCGAGGGCCAGACCATCCACGAGAAAACGACCGTCTCGTCCTCGCCACAGTCTACGGCCTTCGGGAAGGACGTCAGCTTGCCCGGCGGCACCTGATCGCCCCAGCAATCGACTACTTTCAGCGCCCCATGATCGCGAAAGATCGCAGCCATCGCGTTCGATTTTTCGATATAGGTGTCCCGATGCGCAGTCGGGACGGGGATGACGGCTCCATGGACGTAACTCATATCGAATTTCTCCTGTCAGGTATCGATCTCCGTCGAAACGATGTTGAATACGTCAGTAGCCCGGATCGCAAGCCCGGACCGTATCGAGCGATACTCCTGCGGTTGCGAGACGTTCTGCGGCTGCGGTTCGTGTAGCTTCGTCAAAATCCTGAGGATGACGAAGGATCACCGCTTCTGCAGTAAGATCGCCCATATCACGCGCGATGAGCAGATCGAATCCTTCGGAGGGTTTCGCAGTGTTTGCAAGATCCGAGAGAGTCTCGATTACGCCTGACCGAGTGAGTTTCAATCTCGTCCTTGCCAGGCGCGTCGTCTTTCCGCGTTCTTCGGTCAATGCCGCTTCAAGGGTGTGTATTGAACGCCAGAAGTCGAACGCAACCGGCGTCTCGTGATCTTCACCGGAAAGCACCGCAACACGTTTCCGAAAAGCGGCAACTGCTACCCGCTCGGAACCCATCCCTCTTGCATTCTCTATCAGCGTTTCCAACCGATCAGGATCATCCATCTCTTCGATGCGAGCGAGAGCGGTTTCCTCTTGCCGCCGGAATTTCTCATCTTCTTTCATGCGCTCATGTCCCCGAGCGTCCGGTGAATACTCTCTGCCGCGTCGCGGCCTTCGGCCACCGCCGTGACGGTCAGGTCTTCGCCTCCCGCTGCGCAGTCTCCTCCTGCCCAGACGCCGGGAATCGAGGTGCGGCCCTCGGTATCGACCCGGATCTTGCCGCGTTCCAGCTCGACGGCGGCGGCGGGGGTCTCGCCATAGGTCTGGCCGATGGCGCGAAAGACCTGATCGGCTTCCAGCACGAAGGTCTCGCCCGTGCCGCGCAGGCCCTCTGCCGTTTCTTCCGTGTATTCGAATTCCACGCCTCCGGCCACGCCGCGCACGGGCATGGCGTTGCAGAGCAGGCGCACTCCGGCGCTGGTGGCGTGGTCCTGTTCATGGCGACTGGCACTCATCCGGTCCTGACCCCGGCGATAGACGATGGTGACGTCTTCCGCGCCGAGCAGCCTGGATTGCACGGCGGCGTCCACGGCGGTCATTCCGCCGCCGATCACGACGATGCGGCGACCGACGGGCAGGCGCGACAGATCGTCGGACTGGCGCAAGTCGGCAATGAAGTCGACGGCATTACCGATCCGGTCGTCCGGTCCCTCCAGCATCAGCGCATTGACCCCGGACAGGCCCATCCCGAGGAAGACGGCATCGTAATCGGTGCGCAACTCTTCCAGCGTGTAATCGCGCCCGAGTTCCGAGCCGGTTTCGATGCGGATGCCGCCGATCTTGAGCAGCCAGTCGATCTCGGCCTGCGCGAAATCGTCCACGCTCTTGTAGCTGGCGATGCCGTACTCGTTCAGCCCCCCCGGCTTGCCGCGCCCATCGGTCACGACGACCGTATGCCCGTGCATGGCCAGCCGGTGTGCGCAGGACAGCCCCGCCGGACCCGCTCCGATCACCGCGATCATCTTGCCGGTCGGCTCCGCTCGCTCGAAGGGATGCGCGCCGGTCGCCATCAGCGTATCGGTGGCAAAGCGTTGCAGCGCGCCGATCTGCACCGGTTTGCCCTCCGCCATCTCGCGCACGCAGGCCTCCTCGCACAGCGTTTCGGTCGGGCAGACCCGCGCGCACATACCGCCGAAGATATTCTGCGACAGGATCGTCTTAGCCGCGCCCTTGGGATTGTCGGCCTGTATCTGGCGGATGAAGAGCGGAATATCGATCTCGGTCGGGCAGGCCGCTATGCACGGCGCATCGTGGCAGAAATAGCAGCGGTCGGCGGCCACCAGCGCCTCATGCGCATCCAGCGGCGGATAGGCATCCGCGAAATTATCCGCATAGGCCTCGGGCGACAGCCGCCCCGCCACGATCCCGCCCTGCCGTTGTGCCGCACTCATCTGGTCGCCTCCCTTGTCACGTCGAAACGCTGACACAGCCGAGTAATTTTATCAATTGGTAAAATTCGTTGTCATACCGTGAACGATGCCAGCTTTTCCCAGTCGAATACCACCCCCGTTCCCGGTGTGTCGGGCGCAACCGCGCGGGCATTCTCGACGATCAGGGGTCGGGTCGTGTACTGGTCGATGGGAAAGCTGTGCACCTCCAGCCAACCCCCGTCGCCATGGCCGGAGATCAGGCTGACATTGAGTTCCTGCATCCCGTGGGTGCAACACGGAATACCCCGCGCACGGGCCATCGCCGCCACTTTCAACCACGCCGTAATCCCCCCGCAATTCCCGGAATCCGGCTGGATGAAGGACAGGCGCGAGCGGGCGAAGGCTTCCCCGAATTCCTCGATGGTATGCAGGTTCTCGCCCATGGCCAGCGCCATCCCGCTCTCTTCCGCGATGCGCGCATAGCCATCGTAATCCTCGGGAATGATCGGCTCCTCGAACCAGGTGATGTCGTAAGGCTCGAAAGCCCGTGCAGCGGCGATCCCCTGCTCGACGCTCAACCCGTAATTCGCATCGACCATCAGCTTCCGCTCCGGCCCGATGAGATCGCGGATCGCCGCCACCCGCACCGTATCGTCGGCCAGATCGGGCAGTCCCACCTTGATCTTCACCGCCTCGAATCCCCGCGCGAGATAGCCCTCGACGTTGGTTTTCAGCTTCTCCAGCGAAAACCCCAGATCGATCCCCCCCGCATAGGCATTGCAGGTCGCCCCCGCGCCACCGGCCATCACCGACAGCGGCTCCCCCCGTGATTTCCCGCGCAGATCCCACAGCGCGATATCCAGCGCCGAGATCGCGAAGGAGGCGATACCGCCTCGCCCGACATAATGCACATGCCAGTACATCGCGTCGTTCAGCGCCTCGACCTCCCGCGTATCCGCACCCGACAGCATCGGTGCAAGATCATGCCGGATCATGGCCCGGATCGCATGGCCCCCCTTGCCGCCGGTATAGGTGTAGCCGGTCCCTTCGGCCCCGTCGGTCGTGCGGATAGTCGCCGTCACCAGCTCGAAATGCGTATGATCGCCATGCCTGGCATCGCTCAGCACTTCGGCGAGCGGAACATGGAACAGGCGGGTCTCGATGCTGTCGATCGTCGTCATGGAATACTCCTGCTGGCGGGAGAGCGAGTTTGCCTCTACATCCCTGTCGCGACAAGGGGAGAGGCGCATGGCGGTCGGACTGGTCGGACTCGGGGTGATGGGGCGCAATCTCGCTCTCAACTGGCGCGATGCGGGCCATGAGGTCATCGCGACCGACAGTTGGGCAACGGCGCGGACGTGGCGAGCCAAGGGGATCATGGTCTGCGACGACCTGCCCTTCATGCTTGCGGCACTGCCTTCGCCGCGCGTCATCCTGCTGATGGTCAAGGCGGGCGAGCAGGTCGATTTCGAGATCGCCAACCTCGTTCAGCATATCGGCCCCGGTGACACGATCATCGACGGCGGCAATTCGCATTATCGCGATACCGAACGCCGTGCCGCGTCGCTGGCCGCGCGCGGGATCGGCTGTCTCGGCATCGGCATCTCCGGCGGTGCAGAGGGCGCACGGCACGGGGTGGCGATGATGGTCGGGGGCGACGTAGAGGTATGGAAACGTGCGCGCCCCATCCTCGAAACGGTCGCGGCGACCGCCCATGACGGTACGCCGACCATCGACCATTTCGGCGACTCGGGAGCGGGTCATTTCGTGAAGATGGTCCATAACGGCATCGAATACGCGATCATGCAGGCCATCGCCGAATGTCATCTGCTCCTGACCCAGGGTGCCGGTCTGGGCGCGGACGAGACAGCCGACATCCTCGCCCGATGGAACCGGGGGCGGGGCGGGGGCTTCCTGCTGGAGATCACTGCCGAGATCGCCAGAACGTCCGACCCCTCGGGCGACGGTATCCTGCTCGACCGCATCGGCGACGAAGCGGGTCAGAAAGGCACGGGCGGCTGGACGGTGGATGCGGCCATCGAGCATGGCATCGCCATCCCCTCCATCATCGAAGCCGTGACGGCGCGTCAGCTTTCAGGTGAAAGGGCGGCGCGTTCTACCATGGCCGGTCTCGACCTGCCACACGGATCGCTGGCGCGCGAGGGATTGGCCGACGATCTGGAGGCCGCGCTCGTCGGCACGATGATCGCCGCGCTCTCGCAGGGGCTCCATCTCTATGCCGTGGCGGCAAAGGCGAACGGATGGGACAACGATCCGGCCCGGTTGCTGCGCGTCTGGCGGGCGGGCAGCATCCTGCGGATGGGCCTTCTGGATACCCTCGTACCGAATGTCTCGGGCGGGACGCGCCTGCCGCTTGCGAATCCGGCCATCGCCCAGGATATCGCCGCTCTCGTTCCTGCGTGGCGACGAGCGGTCGGCGGAGCCGTCGTCGGCGGATACCCCGTAGGCGTCCTTGGCAGCACGCTCTCCTATGTCGAATCACTGTGCACCCGTGCGCTGCCGACCGCGATGATACAGGCCCAGCGCGACCGCTTCGGTGCCCATGGCTTCGCCCGCACGGATCGCGATGGCCAGCACCATGGTCCCTGGGTGCATCCCGATGCGGAGGCGGGCGCATGATCGTCGTTGTCATGGGCGTCTGCGGGAGCGGCAAGTCGAGCATCGCCACACGACTGGCCCGGCATATCGGTTGCGACATGATCGAGGGCGATGCTTTCCACCCCCCGGCCAACCGCGCGAAGATGACCGCCGGAACCCCGCTGACCGACGACGACCGCCTGCCATGGCTCGACCGTTTGGCGCAGGAGATGCGCGCCCGGCACGAGGCGGGCCAGTCGGCAGTCGTCGCCTGTTCGGCCCTGAAGGTCGCCTATCGGGAACGCCTGCGTTCCAGCGACACCGACCCTGTCTTCGTTCACCTCACCGGCGACCCCGAAATCATCCGTGATCGCATGGCTGCACGTGCCGATCACTTCATGCCTCCCGGCCTGCTCGACAGCCAGCTCGCGACGCTCGAACCGGCAACCGAGAGCGAGACCCTCCACGATTTCGATGTCGCCCCACCGGGCGAAGAGGTCGCCCGTCAGGTCATCGAACGGCTGGCGCTATAAGGTCGCCCAGCGATACCCATCGCGCTCCCCGCGCGGTCATCCGCCCGACGACGGCCTCCACCAATTCCCAGATCGCCTCGTCATGCACCAGATGATGCGTCATCAGCCCGATTGGCGCGTCGCTTTCCATCAGATCGCAGATGCGCGCGACGAACCCCGCCCCATCGACCGCCGACCGGCTCCCCCGCCAGTCAATCGGATCGAGATGCGCGTCGAAGCGGGGCAACGGATCGCGCCGGGGTTCCCGCTCGCCATAGACCGAAAGGCCCCGGAATCCGGCTCCCACCAACGCTTCCGGCATATCGGATGCGATGCGGTTCCAGGGCGGGATGAACACGGGCAGGGCGCGTTTCCCGAACATCTCCCCGATCACGCCCAGCCCCCGCTCCGCTTCGGCGATCCGGTCGGCAAGTGGACGATGCGCCCCGAACTCCGCGTTCTTCTCCCCCTCCGGCGCATGGCTTTCATGCGTCCAGCCATGGACCGCGACCGCAACGGAGCGCGCGCTTTCCAACCGTCGCGCCAATCCTGCCGTCACATACGCGGGGATCGATGCAAGCACCAGCGGGGCCTCCACCGATTCAGCCAGAGCCAGCAGCCGGTCGAGCGCCGGGGTCGCCGCCACCGCATCGTCATCGCGCCACCACAGTACCGGAGCGCGCCGCTCCAGCGCGGCATCGAGAGGGGACAAGTCGATCCTCATCCCTTCTCCTCCAGCATCGCTTCGACGATCCCGACACTGCGCATCGCCCCGTCGAGACTGAGCGCCGAGTAATCAGGCTTCGGCCTCGCGAGGGCCATCCCGACCGCTCTTGCCAGCGTCTCGCCCGACAGATCGGCTTCCCGCAGGATTCCGGTACCGTATCGCTCGGCCATGGCACGGGCGCGGTGCAATTGCTCGGTCTCGCCATCCCCCTCGAAGGGGCAGAAGACGGCTCGCGCGCCGGTCGCGATCACGTCCATCGCCGTATTGTACCCGCATTGCAGCACCCCGACCCGGCAACGGGACAGCACCGCCCGAAAATCCGGGCGCACCCGCTCCACGATCATATTCGCGGGCAGCGTGCCGATCCCATGTTCCCGACCGACCAGCAATCGCCATCGTTCATCGGACAGTTTCGCGGCCTCGATCGCGGCTCCGAACACGGCTTCCCCGACGGCCCCGCCCCCTGCTGCAACCACGATCTCGTCGTGTCCGTCATCGCCCGATCCCGTGCCGATTGCGCTGTCGCCGATATAGCCCGCCTCCCGCACGAGGGGACGCAGCGTATTCGGCAAGGGCCAACTCGCATCGAGACCGGCGAGCGCCGGATCGCCATGGAACAGGATACCGTCATAAAGCTGCAGGAGCCGCTCCTCGGCCTCTTCCTTGCGCCCCGCCTTGCGCGGCATTTGCAGGATATCCCGGATCGAACAGAGGATAAGCGCCCCCTGTGCCGCCTCGATCCCCGCCTCGAATTCGGTGGCGAGTTTGCGGCGACCGAAGGGAAAGAGTTCGGTGACGAGCACGTCAGGTGCAATATCCCGTACCGTCACCCGGATCGCCTCGATACGGGCCGCGAAGACCATCTCGCCTGCTATGTCGCCTGCCGCGTCGCTCAGCGCCGTGAAAGTCGCATCCGAGTGAACCGCCGGAAGCTGCTGCAATCGTGCGATCTTCGGTGCGGCCAGCGGTGCAGGCATCCCCCCGCTCAGGACCAACGCCTCATGCCCCGCGTTCGCAAAGGCATCCGCGATCTGCGCAATGCGCGCCAGATGCCCGGTCCCGAGCAGATGCGTGACGAGAAAGACGATCCTCATCGCGCGATCAGCCGCACCGGCTCTCCCTCCAGCGCCCACCCATCTCCATCACGACGCAGCACGTAGAGCCGATTTCGCTTGATTCTGAACGGCATTTCCCCGTCGAAATGCCAGTCATACGCCTTGGCCAGTAACACGCGCATGATATTGATATGGCTGACGATAACCGTATCTCGTTCCACCCCCGCCAGGACCGGACCGATCCGGGCCAGCACTTCACGCGGCGTTTCTCCATTCGGGGGCCGTCCGTCCCACCCCCATTCCTCCACATGACGATAGCCGCTTGCCGGGTCCGCCAGCAGATCGACCCCGCGTTTGCCTTCCCAATCCCCGAGGTTCAGTTCGATCAGCGCAGAATCTTCCCGAACCGGCTTTTCCGCAAGGATATCCGCCGTCTCCCGCGCCCGCTTCAGCGGACTGCTCAGGATATCGGCCTCTGCCCATTCAGGCGGCAACGCCAATCCGCCGAGCCGCTCCCGCTCCGTATCGGATAACGGAATATCGGAGCGCCCCTGCAACCGCCCCGCGTCGTTCCAGTCGGTGCGCCCGTGGCGCAGCAAGGCGATCCTCATACCAGTTCTCCCAATAGAGTGCCGATCCGCGCCGCCGCCGCCTCGATGCCATGGACGCCGACTACGTATCGCCGGGCCGCCACTCCGGCCTCCGCAGTCGCGACCCGGAGAATGCCGTCCCGGAAGGCTGCTGCGTCGCCTTTCGGCACGATGGCGGAGCCAGCCCCGATGACGGCGCGAGGACCGGGCCGATCCTCGGCGACGACCGGCGTTCCCGCCGCCTGTGCCTCCAGATAGACCATCCCGTAAGCCTCGTTGATTCCCGGCCAGACGAACACATCGGCAGCCTCGTAGTGCTTTCGCAACGATGCACTGTCGGAGACTTCTCCGGCGAAACTTACTCCGTCGCCGAAACCCTCGAACATCGCTTCGACATCGATCCGGCGGGGGCCGTCGCCGATGATCGTCAGGTGCCAGTCGCCACCCAGTGCCCGCATCGTTTCGGCCAGCGCGCGGTAGGAGGCCAGCTTGTCTTCCCCCCGCATCATCGCAACCGTCAGCAAGCGCAGGCTATCGCGCGGCATCTTCAGGGACGGCTCGTTTCCGGGGTCGAGAAAGGGCGGAAAATCAGCGATTTTCTGTCCATCCTTCGCATCGCGGTCGAGGGCGAACCGGTCATGTGCCGTCATGGCGAGCAGCAGGTCGGCCCGGTCGATGGCGGCCTCGGCGAAACGGGCAAAGCTGGCCCAAGGCCCCTCCAGCCGTTTCCGCGCCCGGCTCGCTTCGGCGATGACATAGGGAATCCCGAATCGATCCGCGAGCACGGGGCCGATCAGATCGGGGGCCTTGTAATAGCAATGATAGGTGAACCACAGGGCGGGCGGATCATTGCCCCATCGCGCTGCGATCCTCTCGATCTCGTTCTCCGCAGCATCGAGATGTCGCGATTGTGCCACCGGATCGCCCGTCCCATCACGCACCCGCAGATCGCTTGCGATTTCAGGCGCGTATCCGGCCCGCTTCGATACGTCGAGCAGCAGCCTCGCCATCTGCCGGTCGCCCGACGGGGTCGGATGATCGGGCGGCTTCATCGGTGCATAGAAGGCGACGCGGCTCATCCCATCGCCGTCTCGATCCGCTGCATCACCGCCTCTATTCCGGCCTCGGCCCCGAAATCCGCCACCAGTCTTTCGCGCAACCGTGTCGCAAAGATCGCGCGTTGCTCGGGGTTTGCGGCCATCTCTTCGATTGCGCTCCGAAGAGCCTCCGCATCTTCCGGCGGCACGAGCCGCCCCGACACCCCGTCCTCCACGAATTCCGGGATCGCGGAGATCGCCGTGGACACGACCGGCAGGTTCTGGCTTGCCGCCTCCATCAGCACGTTCGGCAGACCGTCACGGTCTCCCGATGCCGTGATGCGGCTCGGCAGAATGAAGAGATCGGCCTCGGCCATGGCCGCGAAGACCGCATCGCGGGCCTGCGCTCCGCGCCAGTCGATTCGCGCGGCGATGCCAAGCTCTTCCGCTCGGTTCTCAAGCGTTCGTCCCAATCCGCCGCCCCCGATATGGATGAAACGCCAGTCCATATCCCGAGGCAACCCGGCCAGGGCATCGAGAACCAGATCATAGCCTTTCTTCTCGACCAGCCGTCCCACCGACAGGATGGTGAACGGTCCGGCCCCGTCCCGCACGGGTGGCTCTGGCAGGCGCGAAAGATCCAGGCCATGATAGACCAGCGCCACGCGCCCCTCCGGTCCCATTGCGGCCAGATGCTCCGCCCCATATCGCGTACAGGTCACGCCGAAGGCCGCATCGGCGATCTTCTCGCGTTTTTCCCACTCGGCGGTCGTCCAGATATCCTTGGCATGGGCCGAGAAGCCCCAGGGCATCCCTCGCATGATCGCGGCATAGCGGGCGACGGAGGAGGGCGTGTGCAGGAAATGCGCATAGAGGAACGCCGTGTCCTCCGGTGCCTCCGTCGCCAGCACGGCGGCCTGAGCGAAACGGCGCACCCGGTTCGCATCACGCGCCCGTACCAGATCGTGCAGCCAGACCCCGGCTGCTCGCCAGAATCCGCGCGTCGTCGCGGCCTTGGCCAAGGCTCGAAATACCCGCCCCGGTTCCTGCCGCACGTATTCGGGCAGATACCGGACGGGGGCTGTGATCGCCTCGTTGACCGGATGGACCACTTCGTCGGTCGGATGCCGCAACGACCAGATATCGAAGACGATTCCGCGCTCCTGCAAACCCAGCAACTCCTGGGCGATGAAGGTTTCCGACAGGCGCGGATAGCCCTTCACGACGATTCCCACGCGCCGGCTCACCGGGAAAGCAACGCGGCGCGGGTCAACTCGCTCACCCGGTCGAGACCGTTCAGCAGCCCGTCCACTTTCGCTGCCGAGGGCAGGGGCTGCGAGTCCAGCGCCTTGATCGCCGCCCCCATCGCGGCAGGATCGGGCAATCCGTCACCGTCCTGAACGGGGGGCAGCATTCGCACCAACCCGATCCGTTCGGCGGCGGCGACCCGCAGATATTGCTCCATGCGCGGCGTGATGCGCGGGGCAAGGGCGGCGGGTTTGTCGAAGCTGAGAATCTCGCAGAAGGTATTGTATCCGCCCATCGCGATCACCCCTCGGGCCTCGATCATCAGGCGCTCAAGTCGCGAGTCGAAATTGCGGGTACTGATGGTACGAAAGCGATGCGCGCGGCGTTCGAATTCGGCGATCTCGACGCATGGCTAACCGGATGGGACGGGATCGAGGCGGTGCTGACCGCCGACGACATCCCCGGCGAGAACCGCTTCGGCGTCATCCCGCAATTCGCGGACCAGCCCGTCTTCGCGCAAGGCATCGCGCGGTTTCGGGGCGAAGCGGTCGCGGCGGTGGTCGGCTCGAGCGAGGCGATGCGCGCGTTCGACGCGGCCGACTTCCCTGTCGAGTGGCGCGAGCTGCCCGCGGCGCTGACGCCGGCGGCCACGCGTTCGATCGCCGCATGCGCGGTGGTTCGAATCTCGGGGGAGAAGGTGCGCAGCGTCGCCGCCAGCTGCCCCGAGTCTGGGATGATGTTGTCTTTGGTGCCAGCAGTCACTCGCCCAACGGTGAGGACCACGGAGTCAAAGGCGTCGAAGGTGCGGGTCACCATCGTGTGTAGCGCGAGCACAATCTCGCAGACCACCGGCACCGGGTCGGCACTGCGGTGCGGCGTGGACCCGTGCCCGCCGCGTCCGGAGACCGTGATCGTCACGGTGTCGGCGCCAGCCATCAACGGGCCGGGCCGGGCCGACCAGTGGCCCAGGGGGAGCTCGGAAGAGCGTCGTGTAGGGAAAGAGTGTAGATCTCGGTGGGCGCCGTAGCATTAAAAAAAA
>ENA-ORXM01002818-ORXM01002818.1-marine-metagenome-genome-assembly--contig:-NODE-2818-length-19053-cov-95.073461_pt1 | contig 19053 bp, 5 predicted proteins | sample MGYA00237867_ERZ511480 | MGnify/ENA primary metagenome ERZ511480 (study PRJEB26309, sample SAMN06266103) | marine metagenome | isolation source: Algal blade | place: United Kingdom:Sidmouth, United...
GAGTACGGGTGGGCAGTAAGGCCCGCACGGCGAGTGCAAGTTAGCTTTGCATCTATAGAAAATGTGTTTATGCTTTATTACTGAATACCCCTGAATACACATTTACGAATATGCCTATCTATCATCAATTACGGAGGAGTCTTGATCCACATAGTGGCTCATCATATACAGCGAACACCTCCTGCATAGAGTGTAAAAGATACTGAACAAAGAGAAATCACAACTCTCATCAGATACATCTGCAGATTTAACTCATCACAAGATTCTCCTCAAAGACACCATGCCTGAATCAAAGCAGAGAAAATTCGGGCTGTTACGTATGGATGATAAGTAAGCAGAGCTTTACAGGATGATTAGAATTTATCTGCAGGTGTCCAATTGGCCAAAACAGGCATGTTCTGAAAAACCTGATATTTGAAATTGAAAATTCTAAATGATTGATAAATAATCGCTTAGAGATTGTCAATTATGCTGCATTGATAATATGTATGGAACTGTTACACTGTAATAATTAATTCTCAAAGAAAAACGGGGTCACAGCAAAAAGTGGTTGTCATGATTTCTATCAAAATCTCGCCAACCAAAGCCTTTCTCTACTATCTTTCCCAGAACTTCGTACTGGGACACCAAAATATTACAGCTACGGCTTTAACTTTATTTACTTCTGAATATGCCTAAAACAAAAGGCAGCAACTAATGAGTTGCTGCCTACTTTATTTTTTGAATCTGTATTATACCTAATCCATCAGCAACATCTGCTTAGTAACTGCAAAAGTTTCTGTTTTAATCGAATAGTGATAAATACCTGCAGACTCTAATATTGCAGCATCTATTTCAATCTGATGCCTTCCAGCTGGATAAGATTTTGTCTCACTCCATACTGACTGTCCCATCGGGTTAAAGATGCTGAGCGTCAACTTGTCTGCGGGTAGGGGTAGATTTATTTCGATTTGTGTTGACTTGGTAAATGGATTTGGCCAGTTTTGGCTGACTGTCGGTAGATCATGTTGAAGCGATTCTATATCTAATGAAACATTCCATATATCAAGTGATGAGCCAATGTATGCCTCTGATGGTATACTTCCAGCCTGCATTGATAATTGATTAAGTTGGCTAGGTGTAAGCTCATTTTTGAATTCAATATCAAGCGCTATCGCGCTTTCTAAAGCACGACCATCACCAGCATGCCAGCTGAAACGAGTATCACTATCCGTGTGATAATTAACCTCAGAAATGTCTAATGAGGCAGATTTTATACTGACCACTTCATTGCCAATGACTCTGGATAGTGTGAACTGTAATCCGTATATGTCTATCGCATTGTGCGATCTGATCTGCAAGATTTTAGAATCCTTCTGGCTCAGCTTTGCATCTAATTCTAATGTAGAAGTGTAGCGTGTTTCTGATAGCATAGCTTCGCTCGGTGCAGCATTATTATTGACATCGCCGATTTTCATTCCTATAAAGTTTTCAGCTAATGAATGACTTTGTGCGTTGATCATTTCCAATCTTTCAATAAATGGCCATGGCTGATCTGCAGCAACAAAGTTTTGCTCACTATCTATAAATCTCCAACTATCGTTATTAGTAAATCTATCTGTGACACCTAAGATGAGCCTTCTTGCTTCTAATATATCTCGAGTGGATACCATTTTATCATTTGAAATATCCGCTGCAATGATTTTATAAGGAGAATCTAAGATTTGTAAGCCGAGAACATGCTGCTGAATCAAAAGCAAGTCTAAAGTGGTGACACCATTAGTATGATTCATATCCTTTTCTGGACTCACAGCATAATTATACCCTGTTGGATTATTATCAAATGAGTATTGTCCTTGATCTGTGGCAGATTGAGTTTTTGGATATTCTGGGAGTGATGCACTTAGTTTTACAGTGACATCTTCGATTGCCAGTCCTGTCTCCGTCTGTAGCTGACCCGCTATGATAATGGCAGAACTACCGGAGTCAACTGGATCCATTGGATCAGCAGAATCCATCGGATCAACAACCTCATCTTCACAAGCCCCTTCTACTATGATTGACGCCGTACAGAAGTCTCCATTTCCATTTTCATCCCAGACCCACATATCTACAAAACGTGCTGTCCTGCCATCTGCACAATAAATAGCATACCCAAATTGATCATCAAATCCTTCAGAGCCAGGCATGATCGGTACTTGATCTTCCTCTACGAGTGCCCACTTCAATTCGCTATAATCAGTACAATTATCATAGCTGCCAAAGTCAACATCTGAAGCCCAGATGACGATACTATCTTGATTGGTACTAAAATTAGACGACACACCTGCTATACATATAGGAGATGGATTCACATCATCGCCAAATGTAATTTCTGTCTTAGCCTCTGTAATATTACCGCACCCATCAGTCGCCGTCCATGTGATCACATGGACATCCCCTGGACTTCCTGTACCAGAATTAATCGTCATGGAAGCGCCTACACCATTTTTGATATCTATGACAAATTCTTCGCGCTGTACGGTGACATTCCAACTTACTAACTGAGCTGAGGACTCTATGCCATTACAGAAATCAATGACTGTCGCTGTCAGTTCTTCAGCGCCTCTACACGCTGAGGCATCATTTTTAGAGGTCGCTCCGCCTGATGTGCTGACGATGTACGAGTCTACTACAGATATTTCAGGAGCGGAGTCATCTATGACTTTGACTACCTGATCGAAAGTATAATAGCCGTCCACTTCTACGTCTGCATATTTGAAATATACTGCATCTTCATTTACAGGCCCTTGCTCTGGACAACTAGCGCATTCACCCTGAGCCCAGTCTTCTATCGCTATAAACTGATCTCGAGAGCTGTCGTTGTCATCGTCTATATCGCCTCCATTTGCATTCCACTTACACCAGTCGATCACTGTCCATCTATTGATTAATTTATAACAGGCATCAGACGAAAATATCGTATCCGTCTTCACACTAGAAGCGATCAGACTGCACGATGCTTCACACCAGATTGGGTCTCCATATGATTCTGTTGTATTGATACCACATAGCTGCACCTCGCCCAATTGAATGTCGATGTTTTCAATTATTTCTAAATCTCCTGCAGCATCACATTCCTCATTCTGGCCTTTTACTACTTCACCAGTATAATGTTTAGGCCATTTTATAGTATATGGATCCATACCTGATCCTTCTTCTTCGATCGTGATAATTTGCTTACAATAAGGATCACCAGATGAGAACTCCCCATCTTCATCTCTATCGATGTACCATTCTCTGATCAGTTCTTCTGTTCCACAGTAACCATTGATGTCTGTTTCATTGAGTAGGATGGCGCTGCGATCTTCTGATTGACAAAATTGGCCAGTTGCCAAGGGGTCTTCTATATCATTCATATCATCCAGACAACTCATCGTGATAGAAGGGCATGAAAGGATACTTTGTGTTTTATCGACCACTGATACATCTACGATACAGGAACTAGAATTTCCGGCTTGATCAGTGATTAGAAGTTCTACCATGACAATTTCCCCTACATCTTCACAGCAGAATTTTACGAAGTCTGCATACTCAGTAGTATAACCCACGACAGTGGAATCTATACAGATTCCTGTTTTAGGATCAGTAGCGGTACATTCATATTGATCTATGCACTGTGTGGAGCAACAGCCCGTCACTCTTTTGACTTGTATTCTAGTTTCGCCACATCCTGAATCATGACTTCCTGCATCAAAAGACTCAGCAAAGATTTTTCCAGCGCCAGCATTGACATCGAGCATTGCAGAAGTAAGCGTAACATTTAGATTAGTCTGGCAGACAGCTACGGGTGCTATCTGATCTTCTACTATGATATTGAATGTGTCTAATGTCGTATTACCACAATCATCTGAAACAGTTAAATAAACTTGAATAGGATTATCAGCTAACCATAGATCAATCGCATATCCTTCCTTAACCTGACCATCTGATAGTTGCCATGATTCCGTAATCAGTGCTGTATTACAGCTATCCGAGTGCTCACCAATAGGCAGTTTATATTTTCCTGCGCATGTCCACGGATCTATACTGATGATGACGTCATCCATTTTTTTAATGACAGGCGGATCAAGATCTTTGACCTCTATCGTTTGTGATAGTTGTAATTGTGAACTGTTATCGCACCAGTCTATGATGGTCCAGTCTCGTATCACTTTTTTACTTCCAGCACACGCTTCTATGACTAAATCAGAAAAATCAACTATGATGTTACACCGATTCGTGTCAAGTAAAATTTCCTGAAACTGGATATCAGGGTTAGGGCCTCTTCTAAGGCACCTGGTTGAATCCCGAGCTTCTTTTTTTACGATGTCTAATAATACCCATAGTCCATCTACCGCTACAACTTCCTGGACTGTATCAATAGGGACTGCATAATGTATGACAACCTCTTCTAAGCAGATAGTATCTTTTTTAATTTGCTCTAAGTTCAGGTAATACGGATATGAATGAATACCACTTCCGGTTTCTTTTAATATCGCTTCTGGCGATACGTCAGCTCCACACTCTAATTCTACATAAAGAGGAGCTAGAATCTCTGTCTCACGCAGGTCTATGGGTTCTTCTACGTATGCCTGAGTGATGATATCTTGTTTGATTAGTTCTCCATGCAAACTAAATCGACCTGCATAGGTGATGACATGCAGGATACCTTCGCACATATCTCCGCTCACTGTTTCATTTACTATGATATCTCCGATTAGTGTAGCGTAGCAGTCCTGATCAAGAGTATCCATTATCTCTGCAATGGTGATAAATTCTTCTGGAAAATCGCCTCCACATATAGCAGTGCAAGTGGGTAGACATCCTGTTACTTCTATAGATATGCTGTACTCACCAAAAGCTCGATGATCAGCCGCAGCTATGAAAACATCATACTCTCCAGGATTAAGAGAAAGATCTTGTAGTGATTCCATACTGATAGCTCCAGTAGGAAAAGGGTAACTGAAGAGTGTACCATCTGTTTTATTCACCAGATAAATTATGACATCTACATAGCGTATGTCCAATTCCTTACCGTGTGGTGCTGCATTGTATATAAATTTTGAATTTCCACTGATGAAGGCTTCTTGGCATGATCCATCAGTCAAAGTGACTATACCTAAATAATCAGTGGTCCGACTTGGATCTTCATCGATCCCGATCATATCATTCAGATTCAGTACGTCTTCATCATTTATTTCACCTGAGCCGTCCAGATTGAATCCAGGCTCGTATGTGCATGATGATTCGAATTCAGGTACGACATTCGCTTCTATCAGGACTTCTCCCCAGCAAGTATTGCCACAAAGGTCTGAGATGGTGTAAGTCACTGGCTGTCCTGATTCGATATACACAGACCAATCAATGCTATCAAATGTCTCACTCGGAGATAATGAAAAGCCAAATTGTCCATCTGATAAGGATAGAAAATACTTAGTGTCAGCAGGGGCTTCCAGTAAAAAATCTGGTGTGATGCCATCACATCCTTGAGCCAGACTGACATTGATTCTATCGTTACAAGCTAGAATTGACTCATCATCTCGTGATATGGATATGGTCTGCACGTAAACACTTTCATTACCACACCCATCCACAGCTACAAAAGTTCTAACAATCATACCTACGATACCTTCGTTCGTGATACTTCCGTCAAATCCGACATATTCATCAGAGAAGGTTACAGTGACAGTATTGATCGTTCCATCTATAGGCATACAGAAATCTGTGACAACTGCTAATCCACCTGTTCCATCAGGATCACATGCGTCCAGACATCCTATCGTAATATCTGGCGGGCCTTCCAGGGTCGGTTCTATATCATTCACTATGGTGATCGTCTGGATGTATGTTTCTGGATCTGACGGTGTATTTCCACAATCATCCACCAAACTAAATGTTCTAATTATGGTAGCATCACCTGGACAGGAACCACTGATGATCTCGTCTGAGAAAGTGATCGTGGCAGGCCGTGTACAGTCATTCTGCACAAGCACTGGGAATCCAGTCGCAGCTGTACTGAAATCATCACCACAACTTAAGATGACATCTGCGGGTACTGATGCACTTGGCAGGCTCGGCAGCAAATTAAATATTTGAGTGCAGGTCATCCGATTTTCACAAATATCAAATGCCTCATAGACGACTTCTATGGTGTGCACATATGGACAAACGCCTGGTATCGTATCTAAAGACACTTGATTGAAGGCTAATACAGCACAATTATCTGTAGATGAACCACCTGCTGCTATGAATTCACTCATATCTGAATAGGTAGGTATCGGATCTCCACAATTTAGTTCTGTAGGTGCTGGGCACACTAAGACTGGTGGTTCAGAATCTGTCATAAACGTAAATGTCAGCTGATCAGAATTACAAGCTGGAAAGGGGACACTTGGATCTATAATCGTCAAACTGATGGTACCTACTGCGCCACAATTGTTAAAGGTATACGATCCTGAAGCAGCATCTGAGGTAGAACCGTCACTAAAATCCCAGGTATAAATTAAATCATCTGGAGCGGCATTATCTATAGATCCGCTAGCATCATAGGCAACTGTCAATGTACATGGATCAAATACAGCTGTCGCTATGGCTTCTGGGCCTTCGTATACGATAACAGAACCTATAACTTGTTCATCGGTACAGCCAAACTGGTCTGTGATCATTAATGAAACACTGTAAGTACCAGAGGCTGCATATTGATGGGTCGCTATCGATGTGTCATAATCGCAGCCAACTGTGCCAATGCCTACATTCCAGCAATATGTCAGGCCATCTCCAACACTTGCACTCGCATCAAGAGTCACTATATCACCTAAGCAAATTTCAGGAGTGATAGGTAAAGCAATAATAGAAGCAGGATTATCCACTTCTACATTTATGATTTGTACACATTCACTCTGGCCACAGGCATCCGTGATCGTGAATGTTCTGGTGATGATTTCTTCAAGGGGACATGTGCCAGCGACCGATTCATCAATACTCGAAATATCAAATGTCGGGTTACATGCATTGGTTGTGACTTGTGGCTCTCCTAATGTTGCAGCATCCATTGGTTCGCCGTCGACTACAGTGACTTCATCAAGTGGACATACGACAGCATTAGCTCCGCAGATGCTTACTTCTATAGATGTAGTAGAACTCGGGCATGAGTCACTATCAGCTATAGCGGTGACGAATACTGTATAAGTGCCTGGATCAGGGTAAGTAAACATGGCTGAGGGTAGGTCCGTAGTCTCATCTATCATACCATCTCCGTCAAAATCCCAAGCATATGATGAAATAGGACCTGTCGATGCAGAAGCATCGAATGTGACTGTCGACTCTGCACATGCAGGGCCAGCTGGGGATAGCATTGCAATCACATCTTCTGCACATTCTAACTCACATCCTATGATCATTGGTGTCGCCTGAGTAGTGGAGAAGAACCAGGTGTTGATTGTATTGGATTCGCCAAAGCCTGTAGCGTTTTCAGCAGTCTGATCTTCCCAGGTGTGACTCGGTTGTGTCGTACCCAATAACGATACTAAGGGTTGACCTGGAGTACCACTATCATTATCAGCTGCATCTAATTGTGAGTCATCCCAAAAAAATGAAAAATCTGGATCAGCGCATTCAGGTTCTATGGTCATTATAGTCCAGCCAGGAGAGTTATTTTCAACATCATATTGCATAAAGTGAATTTCTCCTTGACTGTAGCGTGCGATTATCTCAAGCTCTTCTGTGACATCTACCATGTTACCTAAACCGTCTCTCTGGTCCCAGGGTAGACAATTAGCTAAATCATCTCCCTCCACAACTCTATCAGCTAATACCACATCAGCTGTGCCTTCTGTGAATACACCATCTGGACCATCTAAATCTACAAATACTTCTAAAAGCCCTGGTCGGGTTAATTCGTATTCTAAACAAAATGGGTCTTCACAACTTAGTATCGGCCCTGCTGATATCTCTCCACATATGCCTGGCTCGTAACAGGACGGATCTGGTGGATTTAAATAAACTCTGAACAAATCTGGATTAGCTGATGATTCATCAGATCCGTCTTTGGATTGTCTATCAGCTTCCACGTTTCCTGTATTTCCTGGCCCTGTGCGATTGAATGCTAAGGTAAAAGTTAGACCTCTAAAGCCATCGCCAAATTCATTAGCGCCTCCTGAAAAATTTACCATTTGCACAAAGTTATCATCTGTCAAAACGAAGATGACACCATTAAATGGATTCTGGAATGCTATATTTCCTTCTGCCACAGTGTTTGCATCTGTAGCGCAGTCAATCAAATCTGAGAAACAAGGTGTTCTGACACTCCAATTTTCAGAATATACTCTTCCATTGATCGCAGCACCAGCTTGATCAGCTACTGTAATATCAAAATTTCTAATATTGGAATTATCACCAAAGGTAGAATGATCAAACTCCAAGCAGTAGATTCCGACTTCTGTGGGCACAAAAGAATAAGGTCCAGACGTATCGTATCCTCCTGCTCCTACTATAGCATCTGGTCCCATCATGACAGGTCCGAAATCATTACCATTGGCATTCGCTACTGTCAGCGTATTAGGGCCATTAGCAACTCCTGATGGGCCGACGATTCTCCAGTCATAGCCGCCTGCACAGCCACCAGTTCCATCAGCCTCTGAAGACAGAGCTATGTAGACCCGCTCATTTATGTCTTTCACTTCAAAGCAGATTGAATTATTTTCTCCATATGAGCCATAGGGAGCAAAGTTAGTCTGACCACTTCTGATGCTCAGTAATGCTAAATCAGTCACATCTACAAATGGATCTGTGCAGGGATCTCCTGCTGTGCCATTAGGATTCAGTTCTTTCGTCCCTTCAGCAGATAGTTGATTGGACATCAACAAAAGAAAAGTTAATTGAATCAAAAATAAAATCGGCAGCAGAAAATGCTTCGAAGTTAGGAACTTCATGGGTTGAGTATTAGACTATTATCAAATAGGGTGTAAAATAGCGATTTGTTTATTTAATGTTCATTCTCAATAAGCATATCTGGTATATAAATACAGATAATCCACTGACCTAAGATTTCTAAAGGGAATACTCGTCTAAAAATGATCAGATAGCGATGGGTATCTTCCTGGATTCGATTGAAACTAAAGAGAACAAATATTCTACCAAATATTAGTCTTGGGCTAACTGTAGCGATACTTGAAGTACTAAAAGCTGCGAAAATGGTGTCTACGGAGAAGTCTATTTCAGTAACAATTCGATAAGGCTCTTAGCTTATTGAGTCCTTGAAATTGCTAAAACACTGATTCTTGCAGATCCTGTTCAATTCTACCACCAGCTATAGTAGAGTTTACTTGACCTTATGAAAACATCACGACAAATCGTGACGCTGTAAAGCATCTTCGAGAGCGAATATGACTATGACTAAGCTTTTCAAAGTAGCTGTATATGGTCAATCGCGAGATGTAAATTTTATATAAGCTGCTTTGTATTTTAGCAATGGTGAATTACAGGATAATGAGAAATAACATTTGAGCGAAATGTGTTGTGATTAGTTTCAATTTGTATTTATACTGTGGGCGAATCATAGGTCATTTTGCTTTACTTTGCTTGTCGTGATAGTTGTGATTAGCTTTCAATTTGTATTTTAGCTGTGGTGAATCACAGGTACGTCTGCTTCTTCTTTACCCCATTCGCTGTTGTGATTAGCTTTCAATTTGTATTTTAGCTGTGGTGAATCACAGGGTAGGAACGCCAAGCGTCAGGCAGTTGCATGTTGTGATTAGCTTTCAATTTGTATTTTAGCTGTGGTGAATCACAGGACATTAGAAATTAATTGTGTCGGAGGGGTGTTGTGATTAGCTTTCAATTTGTATTTTAGCTGTGGTGAATCACAGGTTTTAACTCATATGTTTATCATATGGAAATGTTGTGATTAGCTTTCAATTTGTATTTTAGCTGTGGTGAATCACAGGAATCGGTATGACCTAAGTTCGTCTATGACTGTTGTGATTAGCTTTCAATTTGTATTTTAGCTGTGGTGAATCACAGGCAGAATGTCTGATGGTGTGAAAGTTAGTCTGTTGTGATTAGCTTTCAATTTGTATTTTAGCTGTGGTGAATCACAGGCGTTTCCATCAGCTAAGACATATGCCATTGTTGTGATTAGCTTTCAATTTGTATTTTAGCTGTGGTGAATCACAGGCATCATACTTTAAGTATACTGATGCCCGCAGTTGTGATTAGCTTTCAATTTGTATTTTAGCTGTGGTGAATCACAGGCAATAGAATTAGTAGAAGTACCACCTTCAAGTTGTGGTTAGCTTTCAATTTGTATTTTAGCTGTGGTGAATCACAGGGAATGATATTGACATGTAATAGCATTAAATGTTGTGATTAGCTTTCAATTTGTATTTTAGCTGTGGTGAATCACAGGGATATCGACAGAACATGGAATCCGCCTATTGTTGTGATTAGCTTTCAATTTGTATTTTAGCTGTGGTGAATCACAGGTGTCAGTTTGTAATGTCATAAACATTTGTTGTTGTGATTAGCTTTCAATTTGTATTTTAGCTGTGGTGAATCACAGGACCCAATATGAGCGAAGCAAAACTACAAGCGTTGTGATTAGCTTTCAATTTGTATTTTAGCTGTGGTGAATCACAGGTCTAACAATTGAGGGAGATAATCACATCATGTTGTGATTAGCTTTCAATTTGTATTTTAGCTGTGGTGAATCACAGGTGTTTGATGATCTTTCTGAATACCCTGGGTGTTGTGATTAGCTTTCAATTTGTATTTTAGCTGTGGTGAATCACAGGCTACTTTTCCAGAGTCTTTTTGTAATTTAGTTGTGATTAGCTTTCAATTTGTATTTTAGCTGTGGTGAATCACAGGTTATCTCTAAAATAAACCTTAGCATGATTGGTTGTGATTAGCTTTCAATTTGTATTTTAGCTGTGGTGAATCACAGGATGATGGGTCATTTATCACAACAGGGCTTGGTTGTGATTAGCTTTCAATTTGTATTTTAGCTGTGGTGAATCACAGGTAGATGGTGAAAATGTAGGATTACCGGGTGTTGTGATTAGCTTTCAATTTGTATTTTAGCTGTGGTGAATCACAGGTGCATCAGAATAATCAACCAAATGAGCTTGTTGTGATTAGCTTTCAATTTGTATTTTAGCTGTGGTGAATCACAGGATTTTTCGATCAGCGCTTTGATCTCCGATGGTTGTGATTAGCTTTCAATTTGTATTTTAGCTGTGGTGAATCACAGGTGATAATGTAATTACCGCGCGCCCACTGCGTTGTGATTAGCTTTCAATTTGTATTTTAGCTGTGGTGAATCACAGGCAATCCAGTCGCATCTATAACAGGCGACGAGTTGTGATTAGCTTTCAATTTGTATTTTAGCTGTGGTGAATCACAGGGCAGCGAGATAAACGCGACAAGATCAATGTGTTGTGATTAGCTTTCAATTTGTATTTTAGCTGTGGTGAATCACAGGGCTTTATTTAACAAAGCTATGGGTTCGCTGTTGTGATTAGCTTTCAATTTGTATTTTAGCTGTGGTGAATCACAGGCGTTTAGGAAAGGCTATGCAGATACGCTATGTTGTGATTAGCTTTCAATTTGTATTTTAGCTGTGGTGAATCACAGGTTATCAGTGTCTAATGACACGATATCTATAGTTGTGATTAGCTTTCAATTTGTATTTTAGCTGTGGTGAATCACAGGTCAAGCACAGAGTCGACCAGGCCGCATTAGGTTGTGATTAGCTTTCAATTTGTATTTTAGCTGTGGTGAATCACAGGTGGAGAATGTAAGATTGACATTCGAGGACTGTTGTGATTAGCTTTCAATTTGTATTTTAGCTGTGGTGAATCACAGGATCCAAGTCTTTCTCCACTTAGGATCTTCTGTTGTGATTAGCTTTCAATTTGTATTTTAGCTGTGGTGAATCACAGGAGATGATTCTGCTAAAATTGAGGTCCAGTGTTGTGATTAGCTTTCAATTTGTATTTTAGCTGTGGTGAATCACAGGCTGCCCTCAGATACTTGGTTATAGTAGTAGGTTGTGATTAGCTTTCAATTTGTATTTTAGCTGTGGTGAATCACAGGGAATTAGGTTGCAAGTTTTTCGAAGTACCTGTTGTGATTAGCTTTCAATTTGTATTTTAGCTGTGGTGAATCACAGGGTACATTGCATAAACACCTGTGATTCAACACATTATAATGACCCTCAGAATATAGATTTTTAAAATAATTCTAATTGTAGATGACCTGTGGGTACAATTATTTCTTTTCTACCGTGAAATATCTCCATCATCCCAAATTGCTTATCAGTCACAGTTAAGATCCCTACTTTACCATATTGCGGTAGTTTTCGTTTAATTCGCATCTCATGTACTTTGGCATTCTCGCGACTCGAGCAATGTCTTATATAAATAGAAAACTGAAACATGTTAAACCCATCCTTAAGTAGAGCTTTTCTAAAAAGCCCGGCTACTTTTCTATCTTTTTTTGATTCTGTGGGTAAGTCAAAGAATACGTATAGCCACATAATTCTATACTCATTTAGCCTATTAGATAACATTGAAACGCTTTTAGAGAATGATCTTCGGAAAGACTATTTTTCGCTTTTCTCCAGAGAAGCATTTAAATAATGAAGCACTTGTCTGAGACATACCTACCATGAGGGGACGCTTTGTTTTGCCATAAAGTGCATCTACATTAGGTAAGTGCAATAATCTTTTCTTACTTTCTGGTGACAAAAATAATTCCAAATCATCATTATTATACATATCGTGCACAATAAGGTCTACAAATGGCCTGAAGGGTTCCATAATATCATCAGCAAGACAGAATGCATTGTACTTATTTTTATGATGTATACCTATCGTCAGTATTAATCCAGAAGAAATTAAAGCTCTTGCTACAATAGCCCTAAGTATTGCATATCCATAATTCAAAAAATTATTGGGTGGTAGGCCGTAGCGATCTCTCACGAAACCTTCTATATAAGTTGACCAATAATATGCTGCAGCTTGACCTTCTACATTATCTACATCTCCACTTTGTACCCTCCGTGATAATACTTCCAGTCTTTTGTATGGCTTATCTAATATCTGTAGTACTTTCTGTTGGTTGTTAATTTTAGCTATAATCGTCTGCTGCCAGAGCATCTTCTTTAACGGTAGACTGGCCTCTAATTGAACTTTATATCGCTGACTTTGCTCAGAGTGACCTTCTAATGGAAGCATGATACTATGAGGCATATGACTATCATCACAACTGATAATGACTACATTATTCGATTGTAATTCCTTGATCGCATTATGGCTAATAGTAATCTGGCCATGATCGAGAATAATAACTCCTATGTCTTCAATTGGTCTCGTCTCTGCATGAAAGCCAGGAAGTTGCTTCTTAATGACCAACTGCTGGTCTCTGAGATGCAAATATGCAGGAGATCCAAAGTAAAGTGTCTTTTTAATCATAGCTGCTATTGAAGATCATAAGATGCCCTTTTTAATGTTTAGGATATTTCCAATTCTATCGATTACTAATTTCCAACAAAGGGACTTTATCATGACGCCATTAATATCTTTTTCCATTTTGTTTAGTCCTGAAAACTCTAATTTATTCGCGATACTTTTTGCCACTTCTGACTTTAAAAAAAATACTTGATTCCCCGATGAACTTACCATTCTATAAATATTCTTAATCCTCAATGACACAACTGAAACAAGCCCTGAATTTAATATCTCATCTTCGTCGGGAACATATACCAAATCATTTGGTGAAAGACAAAATAAGAATTTGCCCTTAGAGTTATCTGGCTGAAATGGATGTTTCTCTGACTTAGAGATGTGAGTAGTCTGTTTCTGATGTTCGACAACTTCATTGAGTGGTACAGTTTCATATGTTCTTTTATTTATATTCTCATTCCAATACACTGCAAAGTAGAGATTTGTGCCCTTAGCAGCCTCCACATACTTTTTATGATTATTCCCTTTTATTCCAACTTGAAATTTTGACCCTATTTCATATTGCCGGACCTTTTTAATTGGCTTATGTGATACACCGCCATTCAGCATCTTGATATTTTTATTCATATCCTCTATACCCTCTGTACTGAATGCCACATCATATTGTGGCTTCCCTTTGTCATCCAAATATGATGAGAGGTGATTCAGTAGTATCTTTTGTATACTTACGTCTGTTATTTTATCAATGTGTTTTTTATTAGTAATACTTGATAATAATACACGAGAAGCTGTAGCAATTTTTCCTTTGGAAGTTGGGATATGCATTACTTGTCCTGAAACAGTCTCTTTATGCAGAGATTTGCGGATAGCCCAATTTTTACCCTCTTGCCTTACACGGCGTTTAACATATCTTCCATCTTCATAGATCCATTGCCAAGTTTTGTTATTCGTTTTATTGATAACCCTAATATTTTGCTTAAAGCTGACAATCATTTGTTCAAGTGATTGCTGTACTTCTATAGGAAAATTACTCCAGGGCAATCTAAAATGTTTAGTGTAATCCCCATGTTTATTCTTAACCAACAGTCTTGATCTGAGCGAGTAATTCTCTCTCTCAGAATTAAGTGAGTTAAGGTAATTAACTTGCTCCCTAGTGATACAAGCTATAACTATGGCATCTAAAGCATGATGCCTATGGTCTATCCTCTTTTTGCTAAATCCTTTTCTAATTTTATCTGGAACAGTAATACGAAAGGCGTTAATTTTTTTATCATAGTAGCCGTAGTCGCTGGTTCTAGTTATTTCATTCATCCTCATAAATCTCGGGGCTATGATGTCATTCCACTTATCATTCAGACCCCAGTCCTGCTTAAGTTTAGCTGTTATGGCGCCGCTTACAGGTAGTAGGCGCTTAGCAGTAGATTCCTGCTCTCCATCATCTCTTACTATATTACTGAGTAGACCCTTTACATACTTTGCTATGTATCGTGAGTCATTCATCTGACGATTTATGAACCCCTCGGGAATATCTTCGCTGAGCAGGTTAGCCAATTTTACTCTATTTTTCTTAAAGTATTTCTGACAATGTGCTTCATAATTTTCCTTACTTAACAATTCATGGCCATCTCTTACTTCTTCGCTCATTCTAGTCATATAGTCGTAAGCAGTCAAGTTGCCCTTATCCTGATTTATATCAGCCTCACATATTATTTTATTATTGAAAGAATTATCGAAATATCTCGACTGAGGTATGATATGCTCTATTTGGTATTCAGTGGTAAAGAGCCTACTCAATGATATAATAGATCCAGTATATGGTGAGACGTATCCTTGTTCTAACCATAACCTGTATCGTTGAATCTCGTTATAGCTAGGGGTTTTATTTCTACGTATCTTATAAATTTCATCTTCTGATACAGTACCATACTTGGCATCTGGATTTTGATATACGCCATCCTCATATATTTTCAGTATTTCTTGGTGACTTGGTGAGTAAGCCCTAATATCACCTAGTATACTATCATCTTGCCCTAGCTCCTCTAAAAGCTGCCTGATACGTTCATTAGTATTTTCATTTTCATTCTGCTTGGTCGAAATAGATTTTCGTTTTTCTGCAGAGTTTTTTAAGCTACGTCCTAACTCAAGGTGTATCTCATCGAAAAAATCTTTGGCCCCATCACCGTACTTCAGCCATACATCTCGTACCACTCTAAGTGTTTCTGTCACAACCTGCTCTACAATAGGATTTCTTAATCTATGTTGTTTAAATTGCTTTAGATATTCATCTATATCTGAAGCAGAAGTCCATTGTGCTGTATCTGATCCCTCAGAATGACGATTATATATAACATAGCTTGCTAACCAATAAGGTAATCCAGAAAAATCATTTATGCTTTTCAGCATGATAGCTTTATCACGTACACGATCTCTTATAGACTCATCATATTCGCCACTAATTATTTTAGTAATCCTATCAAATGTATGTGGATCAATTACGTCGGGATCCCAGTACTTGCCCATTCTCATAAGAGATAATATTTTGACTATAGCCTTATGGGATAGTGAACCGTAGTCACTTGAATATGGAGGCATATTACCAAAGGCCAATACGAAAGATTCCACATGCAGTCCATTTTTCTTGGCGAAATTTTCTATTGAAGATGCATACTCTATTCTATCTGTTACAGAATATACGATGTGCCATAGCTTAAGCTCGATTTCTTTAGTGAGAAATTGATGGGGCTTGACTCCATTGACTTTTTTTAGTCTCTTTAATATTTCAGCTCTGGTTTCATTGCATGGATACTTCTTATCCTTTGCATAATTCCATCTAAAGTTTCCTCTCTTAGATTTATCTATTTTACTTTTTTTTATGAAGTAATCTATAATATTTTTCTGTTCTACCTCCTTACGCCCATTTAGCTCCTCATATAACTCGACGATCTCTTCATCACTGCTTAAAAGTTCCTGAGTTATATCAGCATTTTTGGCTTGAAGCAATTCTAAGTCCTGATCTATAATTTTTATATTCAGCACAAATTGCCACAACCTAAATTCTTGGTAAAGAGGATGAGACTTCGGTATGGCTTTCAGTGGTACTCTCTGTTGTATAGTGTCACCACTATCAGCGTCATTCTTATAATAAGTCCTGTACTCAAACTGACAGCCTCCTACAGTGGATTTTTTGCTTTTTAACGGTCTTTGATAGAAGATAATATCCTCTTCGATTAAGTAAGATAGCGATAGGCTCTTAATATTATTTCTATGAGCTTCATTTCGCTTGTAAAGTTCTATCAGACATTTTTCAAATACAGTCTCATCCATTAGTACTTGATGAAATTTTTCTTGGACTCTCAATATTTCTCTAAGCTCCCTGCGGTAATATTTTCTTTCTATTGTTTTTATGAGTTTTCCTCTAATTTTCTGATCGGGTTTATCTAATAATTTAGAATAAATGTATTGGCCTATTGTCAATCCAGAGTTATCAATATCTTGTTCTGTCTTAGACTTAATCGCGAGCCAATCTACTTCTGAATTTACAGTCTTATAAGTATACTTCTTATCACCTCCCTTGAGATCCTTGATCGTAACAATGAATTCTTTAGTCCTGCCTACCCAGTCTTCAGTCTTTGTTATTTTTTTGTCATATACCCATCCATTATCGAATAATACTTCATATAGCCGCTTACCTTTAATATCCTCACCTGTGTCTATTATGTCTTGCACAGTCAGCTGCACAAAATGTTTATTCTTATCTGCTTCTTCCTCCCCACGCAATTGATAATACCCCCTCTTTTGATTAAAATTGAGTATTACCCAAGCTAACTCCTCTTTACTTATTTTTTCTTCAAGTGCTTTTTTTCTCAGATAATAGATCGTCCAATCATATGGTATATTTTCATTATACCCCTTCTCTTTAAATTCTTTGACCATCTCATTAAAAGAGTCTTGAAATATGAATTCATAACCAGCCGTAGCAACAGCTTGATCTATTTTTCTATAGCTGAGCTTAGTCTCGGTGCCTTCTTTAAATTGACCTAATCTTTTTTCGAAGTCAATGTCCTGAGCATAATGTTTCGGTAGAAAACCCATTATATTTAGTACACGGTGCAATCTTTGTCGTCTCAATTTATTCCTTTCATAGAGCCTGCGAGTAGACCTATATCGAGTTCTCTCAGCTGTCTGGGATTCAGTCACGCCAGCATCAAACTTCCCTAACACATCTTGCGACATGGGGATAATACGACTTCCTGCACTTATGATAGCTCCCTTGAGGGATTGTGCATCATTTTCAATAAGACTCCAACCTATGCTATTTGTACCCAGATCAAGACCTAAAATTTTTTTCATTATGCATTAATTTATTAGCTAAGATTTAATATTTATTTTATAATACCAAATTTATAAATATATTTGAAACATGAATTCAGTTGTGCGAGACGTCGTCCAGCGACTATAGCTTCCAAACCTGTGGTCTGAATTCTTTTTATTCACATGCAAAATTTTGGTATTAGTTGTGATTAATTTGTAGCTTCATCTAACAAATTGAAGCTAATCACAATAAGGATTATTCCGTTGTGAAAACATTAAAAGCGGTCTGTTACATGATAACTGGTCGCTTTTTTTTTATTTCTCAATCTATCATCAGCTTATTTATGGAAATCCGATAAATCCCTAAAATGCAAGACTCTCTATATGTAACTTTTATCATTAATCAGCTCTCTATATTCTACAGTAAGAGCAGCTGAGGGCTCAGTTGTTCCCTTTCACCTATAATGATATGAAGCTTGCAGTTTAACTATTGCCTGCTAACACTCGCTGGCAAGAAATGAGATCTTCCAATAAATAAGCTGGGATATGTTTGAATACTATAAGAGTCTTATTATGCTTGTAATGTATTTTCCATATTAGAGTATCAGTGAGCATCCCAGATAGATATATTATGACATACCCTTAGACTACGATACCAAGACAGTTTATCATTCTATAGCTTCACTCAGAGAAAATTGAAAGAGGGATTATATTACTTGGCATTTATAGTAGCGCAGGAGATACTCAAAAACTTGTTCCTATGTGAGCAGCAAGACTGCATATTTATTTATAGATTTGAAGCTAAACATTTTATCAGCATTTGATTATGAGTTTTCCAATAGTGACGATGATTTTCATCCACTGATGAGGTCAATTGTAAAAGAGTATGCTGTAGTCATATTTACGATATTGTTTTTTTGGAACACTATGAGCGGGATCATGAAAGGATTTTTTGATAGCATTTCTAACTGTGGGAAAGTAGAAAAAGAGATTGGCAGAAAATTACGAGGTATGGATATGGCAATCATTAGCTGTGGTTCTGACAGAGCTCTGAAAGAAGAATTTCATATGTATTGTATAGAGTCATCACGCTACTTAAGAATGACTTATTTTTCTGATGTACACTCTGGATAGAAAATTATGCTGATCCACGGTTAGTACAGCTAAAATTAGATGACTTTATAAAAGCAATATTTTAATTACTTAGGGGTATTCAGAAGTAAAGCATAAACACATTTTCTATAGATGCAAAGCTAACTTGCACTCGCCGTGCGGGCCT
>ENA-ORXM01002819-ORXM01002819.1-marine-metagenome-genome-assembly--contig:-NODE-2819-length-19029-cov-3.736862_pt1 | contig 19029 bp, 19 predicted proteins | sample MGYA00237867_ERZ511480 | MGnify/ENA primary metagenome ERZ511480 (study PRJEB26309, sample SAMN06266103) | marine metagenome | isolation source: Algal blade | place: United Kingdom:Sidmouth, United...
AAGCCGCGCGAGAGCGTGGCGGAACCCAAGGATGACGATCTGCTCGATGCCTCGGCGCTGCGACGGCGGATGGCGGCGTTGAAGGCGGCGCTGGACGACCTGCCTGCGCAGGCGTTGCGGCTGGCCCGCTGGCTGGCGCGGAACGAGCGGGCGCGGAAGGGTGGAACGTGGCGGCGGATCCATGCGATCCGCTCGGGGCGGCCTCCGGGGCATCGGGAACGGGGCAAGCGGGAGGTAGACGAGGTGCTGGCCGCGTGTCACGAGCTTGCGCTGCGGTGTCGGGATATGGTGGAGGGGGAACAGCGAGGTTCGGCGTGAGGGATGCTTTGCGGGCTATTTGTCCGTATGCGGATTTTTTCGTTTTTCGCTGGTATCGTTTGTGCCCTTCGGGTGCGCCCCACTGCCTGCGGCCGCACTCGGTCCCTTCCCGTTTCACGGGGAGGGAGGCGCATCATGCCGGTTTCGTCAGCCTTTGCGGAAGGGAGTGAATTCGCCGAGCAATTCCATTTCCTCGCCGACCATTTCCGCCTCCTGATCGACGAAGCGACGGACGGCTTCGCGGAAACCGGGATCGGGAATGAAATGGGCGGAGTGCATCTCGGTGGGAACGTAGCCGCGCGCAAGCTTGTGTTCGCCCTGCGCCCCGGCCTCGACGGTCTTCAGCCCGTGCTCGATGGCGTAGTCGATGGCGCGGTAGTAGCAGAGTTCGAAATGCAGGCAGGGATGATGCTCGGTACAGCCCCAGTAGCGCCCGTAGAGAGCCTCGCGCCCGATGACGTTCATGGCCCCGGCCACCCAGCGGTCCCCGTTCTCGGCCATGACGAGCAGGATATCGTCACGCAGACGATCCTGCGCGATCTCGAAGAACTGCCGCGTCAGGTAGGGCGTTCCCCATTTGCGCGCGCCGGTATCCTGATAGAAGACCCAGAAAGCATCCCAGTGTTCGGGGCGGATATCGTCGCCGGTGAAGGCGTGGACGGTGACGGTCTCGTTCGCCTGTCGCCGCTCCTTGCGGATGGCCTTGCGCTTGCGCGAGGCGAGATCGGCGAGGAAGCCGTCGAAATCGGCGTAGTCCCGGTTCTGCCAATGGAACTGCTGGCCGCGCCGCCCGAGGAAACCGGCGGCGACGAGCCGCTCCTTCTCGGTTTCCGTGCAGAAATTGACGTGGACGGAGGAAAGCCGGTTCTCCACCGCGATCCGGGTCATGCCTGCGATGAGCGCGCCAGAGGCGATCTCGGCATCGGCCTCGGGATGCACCAGAATCCGCCGTCCGGTAACGGGCGTGAAGGGGATCGCGGAGAGAAGCTTGGGGTAGTAATAGCCCCCTGCCCGCTCGAAGGCCTGCGCCCAGCCATGGTCGAAGACGTATTCGCCGTAGGAATTGGTCTTGGCATAGAGCGGCATGACGCCGAGCAGCGCGCCGGTCGCCTCGTCCTGGGCCATGAGATGCTTGGGATCCCATCCCTCGCGCCGGGTCGCCGAGCCGCTCTCCTCGAAGGCGCTGAGGAAGCGATGGGTCGCGAAGGGATCGAGGGCGCGGCCTCCGCCAGCCGTCTCGGGCGCGGCACAGGCATCCCAGAGCGCGGCATCGCATTCGGCGATCCCCTCCAGCAACCTGATTTCGACGCGCGATTCACTGTCCAAGACACGAGACCCCTTCAGGCTTTGCTAGGTGGCGTTCGGCGCGGTGGATTCAAGCAACGCCGTGCTTCAGGGCAGGAAACCTTCGAAGGTGATCTGCTCGCACCGGGCGAGGGCCGCCCGTGCCGCCTCTTCGGAGCGGATCGTCCAGCAGAAGACCGGCAGGCCCCGCTCGCGCACCGCCACGACCGCAGGGCGGGACAGGCCCGCCGCGTCATAGGACACGAAATCCGCCTCGCAGGCATCGATCATCGTCATGTCGGCAAGGGATCGACGCCAGCCGGCCTCGACATGGGCGTCGTGGGGATGCGCGAAATCATAGGAGACGAGGCCGCGCGGGACCTGCGGCGCATGGGTCTTCACGGCGAGGACGGAATGGGGGTTGAAGGACATGATCGCGCAGGTATGCGGATGGGCGCTGGCCCGGACGATGGCGCAGACCCGACGCTCGAGCGCGCCGTCGGTCTCGGCGAAGGCTCCGGACTGATCCTTGATCTCGACGAGGACGTTCGCGCGTCCGTCGATGCAGCGCAGGACGGTTTCGAGGTCGGGGATCGTGCCGCCGCCCGTGAGCGTGGTCGCGCGGAGGTCGGCCGCTTCGCGTGCGTCGATGCGGCCCGCCATGCCAGTCAGCCGGTCCATCCCGTAGTCGTGGAACACCATCGCCTCGCCATCGGCGGAGGACTGTACGTCGAGTTCGATGGCGTAGCCCCCGGCGATCGCCGCCTCGAAGGCGGCGATGCCGTTCTCCGGTCGCCCGTCTCGGACATCGTGCAGACCACGATGCGCGAAGGGCCGGGACCAGAAATCGGGAGGCAGCCTCACCCCGCGACGATCTCGAAGACGGCCTCCACTTCGACGGGGACGCCGAAGGGAAGGGACGCGACACCGACGGCGGCGCGCGCATGGGCACCCGCCGGACCGAGCGCCTCGGCGATGAGGTCGGATGCACCGTTGATGACCGCCGGATGCTGCTCGAAGTCGGAGGTCGCGGCCACGAATCCGCCCAGCCGCACACAGCGCACGACCTTCGTCAGGTCGCCGTTGCAGGCCGCCTTCAACTGCGAGAGGATATTGATCGCACAGACCCTCGCGGCCTCGACCCCGTGTTCGAGATCGACGTCCCGCCCGAGTGCACCGCGATGAGGACAATCCCCGTTCACCATCGGCAGTTGTCCCGAAATGAAGACCAGCAACCCGGAGACGACATAGGGGACGTAATTCGCCGCAGGCGCAGGGGCGTCGGGCAGCGTCACGCCCAGATCGGTCAACCGTTCCTCGATCGTTTTCTCGTCCGCGTCCATCAGCTTCTCCCACCCATAGGGGCCGGTCCCGGCCCGTTCGTCCACGATCTTAGTTTCGTCGCATTCGAAGCGCACGGAAGATTTCGCCGGAACTTAACGAATTTTTGCGGTCTGACACATCAGGATACGCAGGTTCTTCGTGTTGGGGAAAGTTTGGTGCTTGACGTGCGCATCCAAAACCATAGCATGAAGAAAAAGCCGAAAGGGTTTGGAAATGAATAGATTTTGCCTTTTTCTCCTGCCCTGTGCGTTATCGATTCCGACGGTTTCCCTTGCCGATGACACGTCCGTCGCGATGGAGGAAAATCGTCTGCCCGGCCATCGCGCCGTCTACGAACTCACCCTCGGCGAAACGCGCAATACGTCGGGCATCATGGGGGCCGAGGGCCGCTATGTCTTCGATCTGGAGGACGTCTGCGAAGGCTATACGCTGAACGAGCGTCTCGTGGTCCGTCTGGCCCGCGATGGGGGCACGGTGCTGACCGACTATCGCCTCTCCGCCTACGAGGCGGAGGATGGCCATCTCTACCGCTTCTCGACGGAAACCGAGTTCAATGGCACGACCGGCCAGTCCGCTTCCGGCAATCTGAGCATCGACGGCGAGGTGTCGGAGGTCGATTACGAGACAGCCGATGACGTCAGCTTCGACGAGGAAGTCCTGCCGCCGCTGGCCCATATCCGCGCCATCGTGGATGCGGCGATGGCGGGCGAGGATCGCTATGCGGCCACGGTGTTCGACGGGGACGTGGAAAAGCCGGTCTTCTATGCCGTGACCCGAATCACTCCCGCCGGAGATGTCGAGCCGCCCGAGAAACTCGACGGGGTTGAGCATCTGAAAGACCGTGATCACTGGCGGATCGACTCGGTCTATTTTCCTCCCGGTGACACGGGTGATGCGGCCAGTTCGATTCCCGAGTTTCGCTTCACTGCCATCCTCTACGACAATGGCATCGTGACCGATCTGGTTCTCGACTATCTCGATTTTTCGCTGAAGGCCGAACTCGCCGAACTCGACGTCCACGAGAGCGGCTGCTGAAATCCACTTTTCGGAATGTTCCTTTGCGCTTGAGAGACGCCTCCGAACGGGGCATTGAGGGGCGCATGGATACGTCTTCTCCCAGAGCCTCCCGTCGATCCGCCGTCGCGCCCTTTCTGGCGATGGACGTCATGGAGGCCGCGCGCCGGGCCGATGCCTCGGGGGAGCGGATCGCGCATCTGGAAGTCGGCCAGCCGGGTGCTCCCGCCCCGCGCCCTGCCCGCGAAGCCGCGATCGATGCCCTGAAACGCGGCGAGTCGCTCGGCTATACCGTGGCGCTCGGTCTGCCTGCCCTGCGCGAGCGGCTGTCGAGGATGTATCGGGAGGTCCATGGTCTCGACGTTCCGGCGGAGAGGATCGTGGTGACGACCGGGTCGTCGGCGGGATTCCTGCTGGCGTTTCTGACCCTGTTCGATGCGGGGGCGCGTCTGGCACTCGCCGATCCGGGCTATCCCAGCTACCGCAATATCCTCGCCTCGGTCGATATCGAGCCGGTCAGGCTGGAGGCGACGCTGGCCACGGGATACCAGCCGGACCCGGCCCTCTTGGCCGAGGCAAGGGAAGGCGGGCGCATCGACGGCCTGCTCTTCGCCAGCCCTGCGAACCCCACCGGCACCGCCCTGTCGCGGGAGGCCATGGCGGCCCTGATAGCCGATTGCGACGCGCATGGCACCGCGATGATCTCGGACGAGATCTACGACCGGCTGTGGTATGTCGAAAAGCCGGTCTCGGCCCTCGAACTGACCGACGATGCCTTCGTCATCAACAGCTTCTCGAAATACTACTGCATGACCGGATGGCGCATCGGGTGGATGGTGGTGCCGCCCGGACTGGTGCGGACCGTCGAGCGGCTGGCGCAGAACCATTTCATCTGTCCGCCGCATATCTCGCAGATCGCAGCCCTTGCCGCGCTGGATGCGGAGGAGGAACTGGCCGGGCATCTGGATGTCTATCGCCGCAACCGGGCCTTGCTGCTCGACACGCTGCCCGGATTGGGATTCCGCGATTTCGCGCCCGCCGACGGGGCGTTCTATCTCTATGCCGATGTCGGCGCGCTGACCCCTGACAGCATGGACTTCTCGCGCCGGATGCTCGCGGAGGCCAAGGTCGCCGCCGTTCCCGGCACCGATTTCGATCCGCTGCGCGGCAAGAGCACGATGCGGTTTTCCTTTGCCGGATCGGCGCAGACCGTGGAGAGGGCCGCAGAGTCGCTGACGGCGTGGCTCGGGTAGATTCAACCGTCGGATCGCCGTCTGCGACCCGTTCGGCCCTTTCGGAGCGCGGCCCCGTTCGCAGCCTGTTCCAGCAGATGGATCATGGCATGGTCGGCATTGTCCGACGTGCGGTGGAGCGCCAGCAGATCGCGCGAGGCTTCGGCGGCGTGCTCGGGATCGGCCAGCCCGAAGGCCCAGTCGAAGAAGATGGCCCGGTTCTCCTCGACCGAAAGCCCCTCCATGGACATCGCATCCGCGATGAGGCCGCGCGTATCCCAGCGGGATGTCTGTTTCACCGCCAACCCTCCCAGTAAAATCACCGCAGAGAATGCGCGGATTGCCATGGATGACAAGGGCTTTTGTCGATCGTCGGACTTGTATGGACGCAGCGAGAGTGTTATGTGCGGTGCAGCGAGAGCCGCGCGTGAAGGACGACACAATCGTTCGCGGCATTCCCGTCCCGGTACCGTCCTCTTGGATCGGTGCCGTATTGCAGTCCGCCAGCCGGACCCTAGCCCACGAGCGGCTTTTTCGCGCAAGTCACTTCCATTCGATACGATATCGCCGGTGCAGCCCCGAGGGGCGCAGTCCGGCGTCATGGAAAGTTGTCTTCTTGACCCAGTTTACCGATCTCGGCCTCGCCGAACCCCTCCTTCGCGCCGTTCAGGGCGAAGGCTACACCACTCCCACCCCCATTCAGGCCGCCGTCATTCCGACGGTGCTGGAACAACGCGACGTCATCGGCATCGCCCAGACGGGGACCGGCAAGACGGCGGCCTTCGTGCTGCCGCTGCTGAGCCGCATCCACGACATGGAGCTGACCCCGAAACGTGCCGGATGTACCGCGCTGATCCTTGCGCCCACCCGTGAACTGGCCGCCCAGATCGCGGAGAGCATCCGCGTCTATGGCAAGCACATGAAACCGGCCGTCGCGGTCGTGGTCGGTGGCGTGAAGCACAATCCACAGATCAAGGCCATGGCCCCCGGCGTGGATGTTCTCGTCGCGACCCCCGGACGCCTGCTCGACCATATGGATACCGGTACGATCCGCCTCGACGGCACGTCGGTGATCGTGCTGGACGAGGGCGACCAGATGCTCGATCTCGGCTTCGTTCCGGCGATCCGCAAGGTGATGGCGGCGCTGCCGAAGAAGCGTCAGACGATGCTGTTCTCGGCCACCATGCCCAAGCCCATCCGGGCGCTGGCGCAGGATTTCCTGACGAACCCGGCCGAGGTGGCCGTGGCGGCGGTATCCAAGCCGATCGACCGGATCGTGCAGCGGGTCATCCACCTGCCCCATTCCGAAAAGCGCGACAAGCTCGCGGCCCTGATGGCCGATCCCGAAATCGAGCGGTCCATCGTCTTTACCCGCACCAAACGCGGCGCGGATCGCGTCTCGGAAGGTCTGGTCAAGGCGGGCTTCGGAGCCGCCGCGATCCATGGCAACAAGTCCCAGAACCAGCGGGAACGGGCGCTGCGTGACTTTAAGCAGGGGCGCACGACGATCCTCGTCGCGACCGATATCGCCGCGCGCGGAATCGATATCGACGATGTGAGCCATGTCTTCAATTTCGAGCTGCCCAACATTCCCGAATCCTACGTCCATCGCATCGGGCGGACCGCGCGCGCGGGGCGCAGTGGGGCGGCCATCTCGTTCTGTGACGGGACCGAGCGGCAGTATCTTCTGGATATCGAGAAGCTCACGGGCCTGAAGATCGAGTCAGAGGGGGAACCGCTGCCCTTCGAGAAGCCTCCCGTACCGGGCGCGAACCGTCAGCCGCGCGGAGACCGGGGTGGCCGGGGCAACGCACCGCGCAAGGAGGGCAAACCGGCCTCCGACAAGCGCAAACCGCGTCGCCGCAAGCCCCGCCCTGCCGCCGCCGGACGGTAGTCAAAGCATCCTCGATCATCACATATACTCTAGCCGACCCCTGCAAGGCCGCGCCGGTCGAAGCTCGCACTCTTGACGAGGGCGTGGACCGGCGCGCCCGTGACGAGGCCGAGAGTATGCACCGCCTCGCGTGTCACCCGCGCGCGCAGACGCTGTGAGCGGAGGGCGACGGTCACTTCGGCAAAGGCCGTGTCGGACTCCACCGTGATGCCGTCGATGGTACCGGCCAGGATATTGCGGGTGCTGATGCCTTCGGGGCGATGGATGGCGAGGGCCACGTCACGCGCGCGGACGCGCAGCCGGACGGTCACGCCGATCTCCAGCCCCGGCAGCATCGGCATGACGAGGGGCTGACCCTCCAGATCGAGACGGGTCAGACGCCATGTCGTATCCTGCTCCGTGACCCGCGCCTCCAGCAGCGCCCCGGCCTCGAAGCGGCCCGTGACCGGCTGAAGATCGATCCGCTCCAGCATTTTGGCCACCGGGCCGATGCCCCGTACGCGCCCTTCCGCGAGGACGATTACCGTCTCGGCCAGTTGCGCGATTTCCTCGATAGCGTGGCTGACATAGATCGTCGGGATCCCGAAGGCTTCGGGCAAACCGCGCAGGTATGGCAGGATGTCCGCCTTCCGTTCGCGGTCGAGCGCCGAGAGCGGCTCGTCCAGCAGCAGCAGCCGAGGGCCGGTGAGGAGGGTGCGTCCGAGAGCGACCCGCTGGCGCTCGCCCCCCGACAGGGTATCGGGACGACGGGCGAGCAGAGGCTCCAGAGACAGGCGGTCGATGACGGTGTCGAGATCGATCGAGCCTGGGCCATGACGGCCGCGTCGTTCTGCATAGCGCAGGTTTCCCGCGACGGTCAGGTGCGCAAAGAGACGTCCGTCCTGAAAGACGGTGCCGACGGGGCGCCGGTGCGGAGGCGTGAAAAGGCGTTTGCTGCTGTCGGCCCATGGGGTGCCATCGAAGACGACATGGCCGTCGGCGCGGTTCTCCAGCCCGGCGATGACGCGCAGCAACGTGCTCTTGCCGCCGCCGCTCGGGCCGAAAAGGGCGGTGGTTCCCGACAGCGTGGTATCGATCTCGGCATCGAGATCGAAATCGCCGAAGCGAAGCCTCGCGGTGCAGGCGAAGGGTATCGGCCCATGCGCCCGCATCACGAAGCGATCCTTCGAGGCCTCAGGCTGCGTCGGCGACCGAACCGTCGTCGCCGTCATCGGATTTGGAGCGCGTCAGGTCGGGCAGCGGGATGAGCATGAAGGCCGGCATATGGTCGCCGAGGCCGCGCGGACCGCGTCCTCCACCGCCGCCGTTACCGCCACCGCTGTTGCGGCTTTCGCGGGCGCGGGGCTTTTCCGCCTCACGCTCGTTCCGGCTGTTGCCGCGACGGGCACGGCGTTCGGGCTTCTGTTCGGCCACGACCTCTTCGGAGGCGGCTTCGACCTTCGGCTCTGCGACCTTCGCGTCGGAGGCTTCAGGCTTGGCCCCCTGCTCGTCGCGACGGGAACTGCGGCCACGGGTTGCGCGGCGGGACTTGCTCTTCTTCTCGTCCTTCGGATCGGGCGATGCTTCGGGCCTGGCTTCCGGCGGAGGCGTTTCGGCCCCGGCTTCGGGCGCGGCATCGCCGACGGGGATCGGGCCACCGAGCATCTTCTCGATATTGTCGAGATACTTCTGCTCCGGCTTCGTCGTCAGCGTGAAGGCTTTCCCGCTGCGCCCGGCACGGCCCGTCCGTCCGATCCGGTGAACGTAATCCTCGGAATGGGTCGGCACGTCGAAATTGAAGACATGGCTGACATCGGGAATGTCGAGACCCCGAGCGGCCACGTCGGAGGCGACGAGGAGTTTGACCTTGCCGTTGCGGAAGGCGTCGAGTGTCTGCATCCGCACCCGCTGGTCGAGGTCGCCATGGAGCGAGGCCACATCGAGGCCGTGTTTTTCCAGCGAGCGGTGCAGCGTACTGATATCGCGCTTACGATTGCAGAAGATGATGGCGTTGGTGATCGCATCGCCTTCGGATTCGATCAGGTCGCGCAGGATCTGCCGTTTGGCACCGGGCAAGCCGTCCTTGCGGTCGGAGGCGACGTGATGAAGGCTCTGGGTGACGGTATCGGCAGCCTTGGATTGCTGCGCCACTTCGACCCGCACGGGGTTTTGCAGGAAGGTATCCGTAATCCGCTGAATCTCCGGCGGCATGGTGGCCGAGAAGAAGAGCGTCTGACGGGTGAAGGGGGTCAGGCTGAAAATCTTTTCGATATCCGGAATGAAACCCATGTCGAGCATCCGGTCGGCCTCGTCCACGACCATGATGTCGATGCCGTTCAGCATGAGCTTGCCGCGCCCGAAATGGTCGAGCAGACGTCCGGGGGTCGCGATGAGGACATCGACGCCCCGGTCGATCTTCTTGTCCTGGTCGCCGAAGGAAACGCCGCCGATGAGCAGGGCCATGTTGAGCTTCATGCCCTTGGAATAGCTCTCGAAGTTCTCGGCCACCTGTGCGGCGAGTTCGCGCGTGGGGCACAGGACCAGAGAGCGCGGCATCCGCGCACGGGCGCGGCCCTTGGCGAGACGGGTAATCATGGGAAGACTGAACGATGCGGTCTTGCCGGTTCCCGTCTGCGCGATGCCGAGGACATCCCTGCCTTCGAGAGCGGGCGGGATCGCCTGTTCCTGAATGGGGGTCGGCGTCGTGTACCCGGTGGCTTTCACCGCTTCGAGGACACGGGGATCGAGCGCGAGATCGTCAAACGTCATTCAGCATTCCATACATTCCGGGTGCGCCCAATGGTATCCGGGCGACAGCGTGGCCTGAGAACCACACGGCACCCGAAATTTCAATCTAAATCAGTGAACACTCAGTTCCAGAATGCACTCAGGGGCGGCTTCGTTCCCCAAATGACGCATCTAGATCCGGCTGACGACCAAGGCCTGCTCGAAGAACCCTTCGATCTCGTCGAAGTTGACGGCCCGCTCGCCCGCTCCCAGTGGATCGTTATAGAGCAAGGTCGCCTGCAATTGGTTGTTCGGCAGGCGCAGCCACTCGATCCCACGCACCACGATCATGTGGCGGATGCCGACCGCCTGGTCATGCGGCGCGGGGCGCAGGCGGATGAGCAGCGTGTCACCCTTGCGCAGGATGTCGTAGATGGTCTGCGGGTCGCGCGGCACCGTCGCCAGTTCGCGCGCCTCGCCGCCGAAGCGTTCGACGAGAGTGGCGATGGCCGGAATCTCGCCCGTGCGTGCGCAGATGCCCTCGCGGTCGGCACAGCATTCCTGGACGTCGAGACCATGGGCCAATGCGACGATGGCGCATTGCGCGGGTGCACGGCCCTTGTTCACCCAGCCGATCGCCTGTTGAGCGGCGGCAGCCCAGCACCAGAGCGGCTCTTCCTGCGGGATATGCGGAATATGATACTCGATGGCAGGGGGGGTAGAGCCGAGGTAATAGGGTTTGCCGGTGGACGACGTCGGGATCGAGAAGGGTTCCGCAGTCGTGATCTGCTGGCCGGAAACGCGCGTGATGGTGCGGGGTTCCGGGGCAGATTGCTGCGGACGCTTCGAAAGCTCGGCCACTCTCGTCTCGTTTATCGCCGTGAAGCGCCGGTTGGTGCGGGGGGGCGGCAGGTCCTTGCCATACGACGCCAGCGGCTGGGGCGCAGGGCGGGCGGCGGGCGCTGCCGTGTAGGCCGGGGGAGAATACGCAGGGGGCGAGTATGCCGGTGCCGTGACGACGGGCGTCCTGACGACGGGGGCCGCGATAGCGCGCGGTGCGGGGTCGGGCGCGGGAGCATAGGCGCGTGCCATGGTCGTGACGGCCTGAGGCTGCGTCGGCAGGGACCGTAGTGGCTGCGCATCATAGGCCGGGGCGGGCTGCAGGATTGCCGGAGGAGCGGTATAGGATTGCACGATCTGCGGTCTCGTCGCCGTGAGGGATCCGACCGTCGCCGCAGGCAGCGGAGGAGCATATCCCGGAAGGGCACCCGAGGGGAGATAGCGCGGCGTCTGCATTGGAAGGGCCGATACGTAACCCGGCACATAATACTCGGGCGCAGCGACCGTCGTGGGTGGATCGACGCGGGAGCCTTGCGTACAGGCGGTTGCGGCGAGAAGGGCGAACCCTGCACAAAATCTGGAAACCGTCACGTGCACGTTCCTTCCCGAAGCGCTGGTAGCATGAAAATTAGTGGGCGTGTCCTAGCATAGGACAGAAGCGTTAATGCAGGTCATCACATCGACGCGACGACCAGCCGCGCTTTCCCCACGCAAGTGTTGCGCCAGAGTATCGCTCCGATACAAGCTGGGGCCGGACGATGCGCGTCGGCCCTGCGGTCGGGCAATCATGGGAGCAGGCGACATGTATGTGGCGATGAACCGGTTTCAGGTGTTGCGGGGGGCGGAAGAGCGGTTCGAGACGCTGTGGCGCGAGCGCGACTCCCATCTGGCGGAGACGCCGGGATTTCTGGAGTTCCGGATGCTGCGCGGAGCCTGCGGCAGCGAGCATACGCTCTACATTTCGCAATCGCGCTGGGAAAATGAGAGCGCATTTCGCGACTGGATGACATCGGAGAGTTTCCGGCGGGCGCATCGGGGCGTGGGCGATGCGCGGGAGATGTACGTGGGGCCGCCCGTCTTCGAAGGATACGAGGCGCTGGACGGAATTTAGGAGCAACCCCGTCCTTGCGCCCGCAGGTCTGCACGATAAGATCGCATCAAAACGATAACCGGGAGGACGACCATGTTAACACGTTTGCTTGCAGGGGCCGCGATCACGCTGGCCATGACTGCCACACCGCTCTTCGCCGCCGAGACGACGATGCGGATTTCGCTGCAACTGCCACTGAAAAGCCATCTGGGGCAGAATCTCGTGCTGTTCGAGAAGGAAGTCGAGGAACGCTCGAAGGGCGAAATCGATGTGGAAATCTACGATTCGGCGCAGCTCTACAAGGACAAGGAAGTCCCCGCTGCCGTCGGCTCCGGGGCCATCGAGGCCGGTGTCGCTTCGCTGACCCGCTACGTGGGCGATGTCCCGGCGGTGGACGTCTTCTACATGCCGTTCCTGCTCAATACCGAGGAGAAGGTGCGCGCGGCGGTCGCGAAGGACTCGGACGTGCGCGGACCGATCGACGATGCCATCGCGGGCACCGGCTCGACCGTGCTGTGGTGGCAGGCCTATGGTGGCGCGATCCTGCTGTCGAAGGACGGACCGATCAAGACGCCCGCCGACATGAAGGGCAAGAAAGCGCGCGTCTTCGGCAAGACTCTGGGAGACTGGGTCACGGCCACGGGCGGCGCCCCGACGCTGATCTCCGGTTCCGAACAGTATCTCGCCTATCAGCGCGGGACGGTCGATATCGGCATGACCGGCGTCTCGGGCGTCAAATCCCGCAAGCTGTGGGAGGTGATGGATACCATTACCAAGACCAACCACGCCGATATCGAGTTCATCGTGGTGGTCAATACCGAATGGTGGGAAGCCCTGCCCGAAGAGCATCGCGAGATCATCGCCGCATCCGCCGAAGTCGCCGAGAAGGACGTGCGGGATCGCGTGGCGCAGATCGAAGCCGATGCCTATGCCGCCGCCGAGGAAAACGGCATGACGATCTATACGCCGACCGACGCCGAGATCGAGGAATGGGTGAAAGCCTCCGCTCCCGTCTATGACGGATACAGGGAGAAGGCCGGCGATCTCGGTGCGAAGATTCTGGAAGCGGCAGAAGGTCTCCGATGACGGTTCTCATGGGCAGCCCGACGTGAAGGCATTCAACGCCTTCACGATTACCCTCGCATGGATCGCGGCGCTGCTGTTCGTGGCCTCGGGGGTGATGCTGACCTATGAGGTGCTGGCCCGGTATTTCTTCATCCGCCCGACGATATGGGCGGCTGAACTGAGCCAGATGTGCCTGATCTGGGGCTGTCTGATCGCAATGCCGTGGCTCCTCTCCGCGCGACGGCATATCGCGGTGGATGCGGTGATCCTGCTGCTGCCTGCCGGTGTTCGCAGGGTGGTCGAAGCTCTGGCGATGATCGTCGTCGCCGTGTTCTCGGCGTTGGTGACGTGGAAGGCATGGGATATCTTCTTCGATTCCTTCGAGCGGGGGCGGACCACCGGCTCGATGCTCGACCTGCCGAGCTGGGTGGCGGAACTGGCCGTGCCGGTCGGGTTCGGGCTGCTGCTGGTACAAGCGGTGATCGAGACGGTCCGGGCCTGGAACGGAACACAAGCCGAAGGCGGGGGACACGAGTGACCGTCGTCATCATCCTCGCGTCACTCTTCACCCTGCTTCTCGCGCGGGTTCCGGTCGCCTTCGCGCTGGGCGGCCTTGGTCTCGCGTTGCTGATCCTGGGCGGATTCTCGCCGCTCATGGCTCCGCAGGCGATCCTGTCCACGTTGGACGGCTTCATCCTGCTCGCCGTGCCGCTGTTCCTGCTCATGGCGAATGTACTGCTGAAAGGAGGCGTGGGCGGCGATCTCTTCGCTGCCGTCAATGCCTGGGTCGGACATTGGCCGGGGGGCCTCGCGGTCGCGACGATCATCTCCTGCGCGATCTTCGCCGCGATCTCGGGCAGTTCGGTCGCCACCGCCGCGACCATCGGCACCGTCGCGATCCCGGAGATGATCGGTCGCGGCTACGACAAGAAATTCGTCTACGGCCTGCTCGCGGCAGGCGGGACGCTCGGTATCCTCATCCCCCCTTCGATTCCGATGATCGTCTACGGGTTCATCACGGAGGAATCGGTCGGGGCGCTGTTTCTCGCCGGGATCGGCCCCGGTCTGGCCCTCGTGATGCTGTTCATCCTGTTCTCGATGATCCATGCCCGGATGACCGGCGTGACGGCGGATATGGACGCGGCAAGCTGGGAGACGCGGCGCGAGGCGAGTATCCGCGCCCTGCCCTCCATGGCACTGGCGCTGCTCATCATCGGCGGCATCTATTCGGGGGCGTTCACGCCGACGGAAGCCGCCGCCATCGGATTCGCCGCCGCCCTCGTCGTGACGATCTTCGTCCTGCGCAGCCTGAGCCTGACCGGCCTGAAGGAAGCGATATTCGAGTCGATGATCACTACCGTCGCCATCCTGCTGATCGTCGCGGGAGCGAAGGTATTCGGCAAGGCCATCACGCTCTACCGTATTCCGCAGGATATCTCGGCCCTGATAACCCAGACCATCGATACGCCGCTGGCGTTCCTCATCGTGGTGTGCGTCGTGCTGCTGCTGATGGGTCTCGTGTTCGAGGCGCTTTCCATGATCATCATCATGACCCCCGTGCTACTGCCCTCGGCAATGGCGCTCGGGTTCGATCCGATCTGGTTCGGCATCTTCATGGTCATCATGGTGGAATGTGCGCTCATCACGCCGCCCGTTGGCCTGAATCTCTACGTCATCCAGGCGGTCGCGCGCGCCCCGATGGGACAGGTGGCGCGGGGGGTCATTCCGTTCCTGCTGCTGATGTTCGCGACCGTGGCCCTTCTGTATGCATGGCCCGATCTGGCCCTCTATATTCCCTTCAAGCTGTGAGACCCATGAGCCAACCCGACAAACTCCGCGCCCTTCTCGCCGAGCCGAAACTCCATGTCATGCCCTGCTGTTTCGATGCGCTGTCGGCGAAGATGATCGAGCAGGCCGGGTTCGGCCTGACCTTCATGTCGGGTTTCGCCACCTCCGCCTCGCGGATCGGCGAGCCTGATCTGGGGCTGATGGCCTATTCCGAGGTGGTGGATTCCGCGCGCAATATCTGTGATGCGGTCTCGCTGCCCGTGATCGGAGACGGGGATACCGGCTATGGCAACGCCATGAACGTGCGCCGGACGGTGCGCGGGTTTGCGAGGGCGGGCTGTGCCGCCGTGATGATCGAGGACCAGCTTGCGCCCAAACGCTGCGGCCATACTCCCGGCAAGGACGTCGTGGGGCGCGATGAAGCCTTCGACCGGGTCAAGGCCGCCGTGGATGCGCGCGAGGACGACGATATCCTCATCCTCGCCCGCACCGATGCGCGCCATACCCAGGGGCTGTCCGAGGCCATCGAGCGGGCCGCGCAGTTTCACGAGTTGGGGGCCGATATCCTGTTCGTCGAAGCACCGAAAACGGTGGAGGAGATGCGGCGGGTCTGCGCCGACCTGCCGGGGCCGAAGATGGCGAATATCGTCGAGGGAGGCGAGACGCCCGATCTCTCGCACGCGCAATTGCAGGATATAGGCTATGCCATCGCCGCCTATCCCCTGACCATCATGGCCGCCGCGATGCAGGCGATGGCCGGGGCGCTGGACGCTCTGGCGCAGGATACGCCGCGCACGCCGATGTTGATGGATTTTGCGGAGTTGCGGCAGCGGATCGGTTTCGATGAATATTACGAAGCGTCCTCGGTCTATCGCTCCTCCGCGCGATGACGTGATGAGGCGTTCATATCTTCGCCATTCTCTTGCGGTGTAGACTGCCGTATCGCACCCGCGACAGGAGATCGTCCATGCGCCCGTTTTCAATCCTGAAGAGCGCCGCCCTCGCCTTGCTTTTGTCGAGCAGCATCGCGGATGCCCGCTCGCGCAGTATCTCGACGATCCGCGATGCGGAGATCGAAAAGACGCTGGAGCGCATGAGCGCACCGATCTTTCGCTCGGCGGGCCTGCCCGATGGCAGCGTCGAGATCTTCATCGTCAATGACAAGTCGCTCAATGCCTTCGTGGTCGGGCGGAACATGGCCTTCCATACGGGCCTGCTGATCGCGATGGACGATCCGAACGAGCTGCTCGGCGTCATCGCCCACGAGACCGGGCATATCGCCGGGGGTCACGGGGTCCGCTTCGGCCCCGCCGCCAGTGCCTCGCAGGGAACCGCGATCCTCGCCACCATCATCGGCATCGCGACCATCGCCGCCGGGGGGGGACAGGCCGGAGCCGCGATTCTCGCGGGCGGACAGTCCATCGCCCAGCGCGGCTTCCTGCGCTACACGCGCGGTCAGGAGAGCGCCGCCGATCAGGCCGCGATCACGTATCTGGAGCGGGCCGGGATCGACCCGACGGGGATGGTGGATACCCTGCGCCGTCTTCAGGCGCAGGAACTCGTCTCGGTCGGCAGCCGGGTCGATCCCTATACGCTTTCGCATCCGCTATCGAGCGAGCGCATCCGCAGCCTGACGGAGCGCGTGGGCAAGTCCTCGACGCTCGGGCGCAGCGTGGATGCCGATACGCGCTATTGGTACGACCGGATGAGGGCAAAACTGCGCGGGTTTCTCGTGGCTCCCTCGCGGACCTTGCGCGAAGTCCCCGATGACGGATCGGAAATCGCCCTCCTCGCCCGCTCAGTCGCCTATCACCGGATGCCCGATCCGCAATCGGCCTCGCGCACCATCGACCGCCTGATCGCCAAGCGCCCGAACGATGCCTATTACCATGAACTCAAAGCACAAATCCTGTTCGAGGGTGGTGCTGCCAAGGACGCGATCCCCGCCTATCGCCGCGCGGCCGCACTGGCACCGGACGAGCCGCTGATCCTGGGGGCACTGGGGCAGGCCTTGCTTGCCCTGAACCAGCCGACCGCGACGGCCGAGGCCCGCTCGGTGCTGTCCGAAGCCGTCCGCCGCGACCGGTTCAACGCCGGGGCATGGCGCTGGCTCGCACAGGCCGAGCGGCGGCTGGGCAACGAGACCGCCGCCTCGCTCGCCGCCGCCGAACACCAGATCATGTCCGGCGAAGACGCCGTTGCCGCCCGCCATGCGAAGCTGGTCCAGAATGCCTCTCCCTATGGCTCGGCAGCATGGTTGCGGGCCGGAGACATTCTTGCCGAGATCGACCGGCGGAAATCTCTCAAGAAGTAAACTCTCCGGCACGGTCATGCTTTTTTTATCGCCAGAACGTCGCTGGCCCCTGTAAGACACCGCTGAATTCGCGAAAGGTTGGAACATGTACGGACAAATCGGAGCGGCCCTGGGCGCGGTCGCGCTCGCGGTCAGCGGCTACGTCGCCTACAGCACGAGCAACAAGCGGATCAACGTGGAACCGACCGTCGTGCACGGGGCGTTCACCGATTACCTCGTCGCCAATCCCGATACGGTCGGGAATGCGGTCACGGGCTACATGCAAGCCAATCCCGGTGCAGCCTCCGCGCCCTCCGGCGATGCGATCCGCAGCTACCTGATCCAGAATCCCGAAGTCATCGTCGAGGCGATGGCAGCCTTCGAGGAGAAGCAGAAGGTCGCCGCTGCCGCCGCCGATGGCGAGTTGATCAAGGCCAATGCGAAGGAAATATTCGAGGACGGCTTTTCCATCGTTCGGGGCAACCCGGATGGCGACCTGACCGTGGTGGAATTTTCGGATTACAATTGCGGTTTCTGCAAGCGAGCCCATACGGAAGTCGAGAAATTCGTGAAGGCCGATGGCAACATCCGTCTCGTCATCAAGGAATTTCCGATCCTCGGCGACAGCTCGGTTCTCTCCGCCCGCGCGGCCCTTGCCTCGCGTGCCCAGAAAGACGGCACACTCTATCCCGAGTTCAACGATGCACTGATGGTCCATCGCGGCTCGCATACCGAAGAGACGGTCATGGCCATCGCCGAGAAGATCGGGCTGGATGTCGATATGCTGAAGAAAGACATGCAGGGCGACGATATCCGCGATCAGATCAACCGGACCTATGCCCTGGCCCAGAAGCTGAAGATCAACGGCACACCTGCCTTCATCATCGGCGACGAGGTGGTGCGGGGCTTCATCCCTGCCGATCAGCTCGAAATCTTTGCGGAAAGTGCGCGCGAGGAAGGCTGACCCCGACTGCACCGATCGATCGAAGGCTCCGCCGGTGTGCGGGGCCTTTTTCGTTCGGGACACTGGTGCCTAGAGCGTTTTGCATTTAGGTTGAGGCGTAACCGGCATTGGTGAAGTAGTTGGTGCATTCCTCCGGCGTGAACTGTTGGAGGAGTTCGCCGATCTTCCGCCATGTGGCCTCGACGGTCCGCTCCGCAGCCTTGCGAAGCAGGTGCTTGAGCTTGGCGAACATCTGTTCGATGGGATTGAGGTCGGGGCTGTATTTGGGCAGGAAGAGCAGTCTGGCCCCGACCGCCCTTATCGCGGCCCGTACTGCCGCACCCTTGTGGGAACTGAGGTTGTCCATGACGACGATATCGCCGGGCTTGAGCGTCGGAACGAGTTGCGTCTCGATGTAGAGGAGAAACGTCTCCGCGTTGACCGGCCTGTCCAGCACCCAGGGGGCCTCGATCCGGTCGTTTCGGAGTGCGCCGATGAATGTCATCGTGTTCCAGTTGCCTGCGGGTGCATAGCCTTTCAGTCTCTCGCCCTTCGGTCCCCAGCCTCTGAGCGGTGCCATGTTCGTCTTGGCCCATGTTTCGTCGATGAAGACGAGGCGGGACGGGTCGATACTGGCCTGCCGCTCTTTCCAGCGCTCACGATGCCGCGCAACGTCAGGGCGCTTCTGCTCGTCGGCGAGCGCGGTTTTTTTTGAAGGAGAACCCTTCGCGGTGAGCGAAGGCCCAGACCGTGCGGGCATCGACACTGAGGGCGCGCTCAGCCAACTCGCGCACGAGTTGGTCTATCGTGACATCCCCTTCGGCGAACCGTGAGCGCAGGTATTCCGCGTTCTCACCCTCGATCAGATAGGGGCGGTGGCCACCCATCTGGCCGGGAGCCACGCTGCCGGTCGCCTTCTTGCGCGCGACCCAGCGGATCACGGTTGCTTCTCCGAGATCAAGCGCTCTGGCCGCAGCGCTCGCGCTTTCGCCTCTCTCGACACGTGCCACAGCACGTTCACGCAAGTCCATGGAATAGGGTTTCGCCATTCGTGCTGGCCTCCTGCTCCAGCACAAAGCTTGAATCACATTTCCCGAAAAATAGGAATCCCAAGCCGATTCAACCTAAATGCACTACGCTCTAGTGATTTCCCCTGCAACGCCACTCAAGGATCGGCAAACATGCCTGACATTGACGCTCCTACGGTGGGGCGGCTGA
>ENA-ORXM01002820-ORXM01002820.1-marine-metagenome-genome-assembly--contig:-NODE-2820-length-19016-cov-4.130524_pt1 | contig 19016 bp, 22 predicted proteins | sample MGYA00237867_ERZ511480 | MGnify/ENA primary metagenome ERZ511480 (study PRJEB26309, sample SAMN06266103) | marine metagenome | isolation source: Algal blade | place: United Kingdom:Sidmouth, United...
CCCGTAAAGGCTGTACCCCGCACGCGCCGCGTACCCTACGGAGCACTCAGTTTACTAGGTATTGCCGTGGCCACAGCAACCGTCATGAGCGGCTACATTTTGCCGCGTGTCGGTGAAGACTCGACGGTTACAACAACCAACCTCGAGGCCGCACAAGAACTGCGTGACTTACAACGCGCCGCCGAACGCAGCCCGACGGTTGACAACCTACTCACCCTCGCCGACACCTACTGGCAACTCAACGACGCCGACAACGCCGAAGAAACTTACTTCCGCATCTCGCAAGAAGTAACGCCTGTTCCCCCTATTGTTTACCAGCGCCTCGGTACGCTCAGTTTGCAAGAGGACATGGGGAAAGCCGTTGAGTATTTTGAACTTGCCAGAGACTCCGACCCGACGAATTTAGACCTACTCTTTATCTTGGGAGAGGTCTATTTTTCGCAGGCCCGCCCCGACGACGCTATTGAAGCCCTCGAGACCTTCTTAGCCCAACCAGAGGGCGCGAATGATGAGGAAGTTGCTGCTAGGCTCGAGACCTTCCGCGCCATCGCCGCTACCTTGAACGCCGCCACAAATGACCCGAACGAAGAAAACCTGCTGAGCTTAGCTGATGCTTATTGGGAGAGCGAGGAACGCGAACGCGCCGCCGATATCTACGCGAGAGTCCTCACCAATTTCAACCCGCACAGCGCGGTGGCGCTAAGCCGCATTGGACAAGTGCTCTTTTTCAGCGGGCGTAACGAGGACGCTATAGAGGTGCTCGAGCAAGCGAAAGACGTCGACCCCGAAGATTTAGATACTCTCCTCTTTTTAGGCAACGCTTACTTTACTTTAGAGGACTACGAACAGGCGATTGCCACCTGGGAGGGCTATGTGGAAGTCGCGGGGGGCGATGCGGCAGCGGGGCGCGTACCCAGTTTGATTGACAGTGCTAGGGAACGTCTCGAGGGTGCAGTGGCAGACACAGATGAAGCATCTGATACGGCGGATACGACTTCAACAGAATCAACAACAGATACAGAATCAGCAGCCCCTGCTGCTGAGCAGGTTTCTGCAGAGCAAATTTACGCCGCAAGCTGCGCTGGCTGCCACGGGGCACAAGGTCAGGGCGGGGTGGGACCCGCCATAGCGGGTAACCCTAATGCCGCACGTGAAGCCAATGTACGCAGCATTATTCAGTACGGACGCGGCAGTATGCCAGGCTTCGGCGCGAGTTTAAGTGAGGCAGAACTGGACGCGCTTACTGACTATGTCGTCGACACGCTCTCAGGTATGAGTCCAACGAGCGAACCATGAGTAAAAAAACGCCGGAGGGGCAAGCCGTTGATTCTGGGCGGCGCAGCTTCGTTACCTGGCTTTGGCGTTTACCCGTTCTAGCTGTTTTGGGCGGCGCCCTATACGGTGCTTACGAGTTTTACCGTATTCAGTTTAGGCGTACTAAAGCCAACCCTCAGCCCCGTTTCACACCTGGACCACCTCAAGCCATCAGCGACTTAAGCGACCTGAGCACCCCCTGGAGTCTTGCCGAATTTATCTATGAGGGCGTGCCAGCACTCGCGCTGCATACGCCCGAACCCGCCCCCGGCGGCGTCAGTTTAGAGGGCCAACATTTTGTCGCGTTCAGCCGTATTTGCACACATCAAGGGTGCATTGTCAATTTGAACGATAACGAGGAAGCCCTGGCAACCCTTTACAACCACCGCAGCCGTGAGCCTGCGCTGGCCTGCAACTGTCATTTCTCGGTCTTCTTACCCCTGCGCGGTGGCGAAGCGGTGAGCGGTCCCGCACTTACGCCCCTGCCCAGGGTAGGGCTCGAGGTTAAAGAGGGTATGCTTTATGCGGTGGGACTCGAGCAAATCTAGGAATGATTTTTGTCATTGTAACTGAGCTGAGGGGCTCGAGCTAACGTACAATAAGACCAGTGTCAAATCTACGCGAAGACGATACCCATGAGTTCAAAGAGATGTGGAGCAAAACTGCTCTGGAGGACATTGCCGCACTTGCCAATCACAAGGGTGGTGTCTTGCTCATTGGTATAGCCGATGACGGTACTATCGTCGGTCTTGAAGAGAAAGATTCAGCCGTTCAGGCTATTGTCAACCAGATTGTCGATGTTCTCGGCGTCAACCCGCGCGTAGACTGGCGCAGTTACGCGGGAAAGCAAGTGCTAGCTGTTGAGGTCGATGCGGCGGCGGTGCCCGTTACTTGTAAAGGCCGTTACTTGGTACGGGTCGGCAGTACGAACCGCACGATGACCCGCGAACAACTGACCCGACGACTGTTAAAGAGCAGCGGACAACAGTGGGACGCCCTTGCCACCGACGCGACTCTGGATGATGTTGATGCCGACGCTTTGCAACGTTTCATCCGTCTTGCGCGTTCTCGCTTGCCCAACTTACAAAGTGAGAATGCCGCCGAACAGATTCTCAAAAACCTAAACGTTCTCCGTGATGACCACCTTTTAAATGCGGGCGTCCTGCTTTTCGGCAAAGCACCTCAACACGTTTTCCCGTCGGCACAGGTGCGGGCCGCACGCTTTGAGGGAAAACGCATCAGCAACGACCAAAGCTTCGGCGGTTCTTTGTGGGATCAGCTCGAGGCTTGCTTGAATTATTTTCAACAGCAACTCGACATAAGCTACGAAGTCACCCCGACTGACCTCAGTTTGGAGGGCATTCAGCGCACCGAAACGTGGGAGCATCCACTCGAGGCGTTGCGTGAGGCGCTACTTAACGCTCTTATGCACCGCGACTACATGAGCTTGGGCGACATTCAGATTCGGCTTTACCCTGACCGTTTACAGATTTGGAATCCTGGAAGCTTGCCCGAAGGCATCAGCCTTGAGGACTTGAAGCGAGACAATCATCCGTCACAACTTCGTAACCCTCTCTTGGCCCAAGCTTTCTATTTTGCGGGTTACGTAGAGCGGTGGGGCAGTGGTACGACGCGCATTATTCAAGCCTGCCGTGACCAGGGCCTGCCCGAACCTGAGTTTGACGAGCAGGCCGGTGGGTTCAGAATTGTTTTCTACAAGAACATTTTGACACCTGAGCGCCTTGTGAACATGGGATTGAATGAGCGGCAGGTTGCAGCAGTGGCGTTTGCTCAAGAGCACGGAAGTATTAGCAATAGTGAGCTACAAGATATTACTGGTGCTTCCCGTCCCACAGCTACCCGTGACCTTAAGACGCTCATAGAACTCGGTATTGCTGTTTCAAAAGGTAGAGGACGAGGCGCACATTACGTACTGAAGGAATCAATTGACTCGTAAATGAATCAAAAATGCATCAATTGCCTCATGAAATGCGTCAATTGCCGCGTTATGCGCAAGCTCTATACCAGAGAAAGAAGCTCCTGCAAGATACTCTGAGCATTTCTAGGAGCGTCCGCGTAGTCCAGAATTTTTATACCGTCGTTATGCAGCAGCTCGAGCAGCTCACCCGTGTCCTCGGGAGCATCTTTTTTAGGTGGATAATACCCAAGCACGGCGAACTCGGCGTCTCAGTAGACCCTCTCTAAATCAGCAGTATCACGCATATCATTTGCTGTCATGCGGTAGCTCTGGACTGTTTTATAAGTTCCTCCGGTAATTATTAGGGTAAATGAGGGTAACAATTGCTAAATAGAATTTGAGGGCGATTGCTGAGGTTCACGATATAGTGTGAAATGCTCGAGCTAGAACTCTACATTTCACGCTTAGCTTCCAGAGAGTTGGTAGCTCTTTTTGTTTCGGAGGAAAACCAACCAGACGATAGGGTTCAGCTGAGAATCATTATTGATGAATCAAATATAAGTTTACGCGACTTTGCAGCATATCTTAATTTGATTGACAGGACCTATGGTCGTTTAAGCACTAACGGAATTTACAGCTATGCTCAAACCCCTCGCCAACATATTAGAATATCAGAAACCAAATTTGGTTCACTCGAAGTCATCATCACAGAGTTAGTGTCAAATTTCACTGGTGCCCGTGCATTGATAGTTATTGGCTTACTGCTTAAATATCTTCCAGGCATCATTGAGAAAACTTCTACTGCTTACAAAAACTACGAAGAAGGAAGATTGACTAGGGTTCAAAGGAAGCAGATACGTGTTCAGATGCGTAGAGATGAAGTTGTGAGTCAACTTAATAATGAAAGACAGAATCAGCTGATAAAACTACTTAATCAATTGTATAGCCTTGAAGAGCGCAATATAACGAAGGCTCAACGCTTTGATGAAGAAAGTATTCAAGATATCTATATCGAGGTAGAAAGTAAGCACACCGACACCCCTAAAGACACTTAAACTCCCTCGAGCCAAAGCAGGCGGAATATGCCCAAACTTCACCGCAAACGGTCATGCGACTGTCACCCTAACCCAGCTTCACAACCTCGAGGTCGGTCAGATTGAAGTCTTCACCCTTAAACGCGAGTGGCTGCCCCGAAATAGAGAGGATTTGTAGGAGAACGCTGCTGTCAAGGACCATTAAAAACCGAGCAGTTCCTCTTGCTCTTCTTTGGAAGGAGCTTTGCCGCGCTCTGCCTCAGAGAGGTTCGGCCAGACAGCTGTTCGCAACCACGTGAGCGTGCGCGCCGCACGGTCTTTTGCCTCAAGTTCCCGTAGACGCTCCTCAAGCGCTTGTGTGACAGCGTCAACCTTCGTTTCGCCTGTTCGCTGGGTTATCTGCTCGAGTAGAGCGGCGACCCGATCACTTTTTAGATTGATCTGTTTCATGGTAGAAGCGTAGCATTAATGCTACCTAGCTGGACTCTGTATACAGAACTGTCCGGCCCGACTGTACTGTTTCCTGATCAGACAATAGGCTAAGGCTGATAAACCTCAAACCCCTCCCGCTCAAAATCCGCATCAAACGCCGCCGCCTGCGCTATGCCAAGGCGACGCATAAGCACGAACGAGGTGCAGTCTGTGTAGCTATAGGTTTTATCGGGTCTTTGTAAGAACAACTCCCACGCCGCGCGTTCATCACTGCTCGTCACTCTCACTAAGTCGACAACGTCTGTATCTAATAAGGTCGCGCCCGCCTGCCTGCCTTGCAACGTGATGACCGAGGTGGTAAAGGCATAGGGTAATCGTCTCGTCAAATACAAAGTTGCTCGTTGTAAGGTTGTTCTTCCCTTTGAGTAGCGTGCCAGCGCGCTCATGGTTTGGATCTTTCCAGTTGAAAAACGCGAACCAAACACTTGCATCGACAAAGACTCGCCTCAAGAGCGCTCTTTAGGATATAAGTAGATGTCGTGGTCGCGCCCATTTATGTTTTCTGCGTCTCCTAAACCTTCCACAGCACGAAGTTTCGCTAACCTCCGCTCATGGTCAAGTGTAAGGTGTTGGGCCAAGATTTCGCGGACTACCTCAGAGATACTCTGTCCCTGTTGTTCAGCTCGAGCTTTGAGCGTTTCATACTGCCAATTTTCCAGCAAGATTTGTGAGCGGTGCATAGTGTATTACATCTTACCCTAGAACGTTGTTTGAAGAGGTAATCACCTTATCTGTCCTACCCACTAAGTACCAAATAACGCCTCAACTGCTCCCCAACTTCATCCATAAGCTCAGCAGAAAGTGAAACTACTCGCTCGTTTGACAAGTCTGCTTTACGGCAGGTAAACACGTTTTGCGGTTGCACTTTAGAAGGTCTGTCTAGCAGCTCTCCAAGGTCTACTTCTAGCGGATAAACAGTTGTCACGTTCGAGGTGATAGGCAAAACAGTTGCATAAGGATAGGCGAGGTTCATATTCGCTGCGTCACTGCTCACGATCAAAACGGGGCGGCGTTTCTTCGCCTTTTCAGCGGCAGTAGGTGGGCCTGAGTACCAGTGAACATCACCACGATTCATCTAAGAAACTTTCAGCAGCAAGCTGCGAGGTGTTAACCGTTTCCGCGGTCACTTGGTCATTCTCTAAGTCCTTCCCCATTTCGGTAAACATCTCGAACAGCGTTTGTTGCTCGAGCAAGCTAAGCGCCTCGAGAACAACCTGTGATTTGCTAGAAAGCTGTTTGGTCTTTTTATAATCCTCTATAAAGGCTAAGCTCTCTTCGGGTAAAGAAATGGTTAGTCGATCAACACTCATAAAAAGTATCATACGATTTTTCATACTATCTGACAACTCTATTGTGCACGATTCTAAACCTACTTTGAGCTAGCTTGATGCGCGCCGTACATCTCTAGGGTAAACTCGAGCCTAAACATCTCAGAGCGATTACTCAAATCTAAGCGCGACTCACAGCAAAGGACCTAGCATGCAACTACTCACTTTCCAACAAGACAACCACCTCGACCTCGGTATTAAAACAGCCTCGGGTGTGCTTAAAAGCTCCCTCAGTCCTAATGACTTTTTCGCGCAGGGTTTAGCGGCGCTGCCTAGTTTAGAGGCCGAATTAGAACGGGCTTCAGCGACAGATTTTTTAGATGAAGACTCTTTAACCCTGGGACCCTGCGTACCCAACCCTGGCAAAATCTTGTGCGTCGGCCTCAACTACGCCCGCCACGCCAAAGAGTCAGGCATGGCGGAACCGACAACGCCTGTACTATTTTCCAAATTCAACAACGCAATCGCCGCACCGGGTGAAAATGTGCCCTTACCCGACAACGCAACTGAGTACGATTATGAGGCTGAGCTTGTCGTGGTCATTGGCAAGCGGGCCAAAAATGTTTCAGAGGACGATGCCCTAGCGCACGTTCTGGGCTATTGCAACGGCAACGACATCAGCGCGCGGGATTTGCAGATGCTTACGGGGCAGTGGCTGCTGGGTAAAACACTCGACAAATTTATGCCGATTGGTCCCTATCTGGTTACGGCTAACGAGGCGGGCGACCCCGCAAACATGCAAGTACGCTGCTGGCTAAACGGAGAGTTGCGGCAAGACTCTAATAGCTCCGACCTGATTTTTTCTGTGGCTGAGGTCGTGAGTTACGCGAGTCAGTACGTGACCTTAGAACCTGGTGACATTATTTCAACGGGAACCCCCGAGGGCGTTATTCTCGGCATGGACCCCAAAGTTTGGATGAAACCAGGTGACGAAACGGTTGTGGAAGTTGGTAACCTGGGAAAACTCACGAATAAGATGACCTCTTAAATTATGAAAGTTTTTAGACAAATACGGGTTGAGGTGGTGAGCAAGCTCGAGCGCTCCCTCTCCCCTTCTCCCCCCCTCCCCCTCGCCTTATCTCAACCACTTACAGCAAGCAAGAACGAACCATGAGCACCTACCTCGTTACGGGTTCGATGGGCTGTCTCGGGGCCTGGGCGCTTCATCATCTTGTACAAGAGGGCATTAAGGTAGTCAGTTTCGACCTGAGCGAAAACCGCAGCCGTTTGGACCTGCTCATGACGCCCGAAGAACAAGAGGCGATTGTCTTTGTCAAGGGGGATTTGACAGACGCCGAAGCTGTGAATGGGGTACTCGAGCAGCACAGCGTTGACCACATTTTGCACCTGGCAGCCCTGCAAGTTCCTTTTTGCAAGGCAGACCCTATTTTAGGTGCGCAGGTCAATGTGGTGGGAACCGTTACCCTGTTCGAGGCCGCTCTAAAGGCAGGCATAAAGCACCTCGCTTTTGCATCCTCCGTGGGTGTGTTTGGTCCACCAGAGGTTTATGAGTCAAGTTTGTTAGAGGATGACGCGGCACTTATACCAGGTACGCTATACGGTGTTTACAAAAGGGCAAATGAGGGCACCGCCAGGGTTTATTGGCAGGACCACGGCCTCAGCAGTGTGACCTTGCGCCCTTACACCGTCTACGGTTTGGGCCGCGACCAGGGTTTGACAAGTGAACCCACCAAAGCCATGCTCGCCGCCGCTAGCGGACAAGACTTCGATATCAGTTTTGGGGGGCGCATGCAGTTTCACTTTGCCAGTGACGTTGCTAGGCAGTTTATCGAAGCCGCGCGAACACCTGTTCAGGGCGCGAAAAGTTTTAACTTAGGCGGCGAACCTGTTGCGGTGTCCAAAGTCGCCGGAATTATCGAAAAGCTCAGACCCGAAAGCCGCGTCAGCGTAGCCGATAGGACGCTGCCGTTTCCCGAGGGTGCAAAGAGTGACGCCTACACCGGGTATTCTTCTGTTAGGGTGACGCCACTCGAGCAGGGCATTGCCCAGACCATCGAACAGTTTGAAGCGCGGCTGAAAACGGGGCAGCTGAAAACGCCCTAGACGGGCGTTACACCTTTTTTCAAAATAATGTTGCCGTACTTTGCTGTCTCCCCTGTCATTAAAACGGCAAAGGCCGACTTGGTGCGCTCGTAAAAATCGAAGCGGTCAATTCGGGTAATTTTGGGCGTATCGGGGTAGTAGCGGTCAACGACCTTACGAAACGAGCTTTCTACCGATTTGTCGAGGCTGTCGCCCGCGGCAGGGGCCATCATGACGACTGGGTCAGTGACGTAGCTGTCCAAAACAAACAGTGGCAAAATACCGTCTAAAAGCGCAGGAACGCTGATGCCGTCCGCCCGCAAAACGCGCTCGTTAAACGTCTCAGCAGGGAAATGTGCGTCGGCTAAAACAATCTCATCGCCGTGTCCCATACGGTGCAAAACGGCGAGAAGCTCGGGGCTGATGACGGGGGAAATACCGACTAGCATACGGCGTCCTTAAGAAAGTCAGGTAAATGCGGCATTGTGTCCTCCTTGAAGAGTATAGGGGCAAGAGAATAAAAGCTGTTTGTGGCCTAGCTGTTCGGTGGTAGAGTAACAAACCAAGCAGCCAAATGGCGCAACCTATAAACTTAGGCGGAGGTTTCATGACGGCACAGCAACGGCAAAAAGTTCTCGTTCTTTATTTGGCTAGCTCTGCGCTTGACAGTAATGTCAAGGGTTGGAGTATATATGACGGCACAGGTAAGCACCGCTATACAACAGGTGACGCTGTGGGCGACGGCACAGGTAGTAGTGATTTGGAAGCACCCTACGCTACGGGCTTAGACGCCCTACTCGACGGTTGGCGGGTCATCCAATTCCCGCAACTCATCCCGCCCTATCCCGGTGAAGAATACACAACGTCATTTATGAAATACGAATTTATTTTCGAGAAACTGGAGGAAGTGTAATGGATAAGCAGCACCTACTGAACAACCATCAAATGGCAAACTTCGTTGCAAGGGGTTTCCTGCGTTTCGACGAACTCGTTTCCGATGAAGTCAATAAGGCTGTCATGGCAGAAATTGATGCGGGCGGTATACAGGGGGCGCCTTCAGGTACACCCTTGTCAGAGTGTTACGAGGGCTCTTCAATCCGCACCCTACTCGATATGCCCGAGATTCAAGGCATTATTCACAGTTTAGTCGGCGCTGACCCGCTGTTCGACCATGACGCGGTACACGTGCGAGAGCCCAATCAGGGCAGCGCCCAGGGCATGCACGCGGATTCGATTATCGACACGCGCTGGGATTTCGACATACAAATTATGTACTTTCCACATGATATTCCTTTAGAGATGGGCGGCACGCTGCTATTACCCGGTAGCCACTATCGCCGCGTGAACGAAATGGATATTGCGCGTTACCAAAACATGCTGGGTCAAATTTCGATGGTTTGTAAAGCGGGAACCATTCTGGTTTTACACCACGGTATTTGGCACTGCGGACGGCAGAACAAAACTGATAAAAAGCGCTACATGTTTAAGGTGCGCCTCAACCCGCAAGAGCCTCAAGTAAAACTCTGGAACACCAACGGTTTAGAAGAGGCGAAAGGTGGCCGGGAAATTCACGCAGGTCATAAGGATGAAAACGACATTCAGTACATTTTAGCCAAGGGCGAACCATGGTTTGAGAATGCCAGTGGGCGTTTGGAGATTGTCAACCGCATTAAACAGTGGCGACACATTACAGGTGATGATAGCTTTGACGCGCACTACTGGCTCTCGAGACTCGAGAATAGACCAAGCAGCAGACAATCCGCTTAAATAAGCTTTTACCGCTGCAAATAGCAAAGGTGTCAAATCCTTTGCTATTTGCTTATCATCTAGACTCTAAGAAAACCGATAAACCTCGTTCCAGACGCAAAGAGTGAGATGGCTTGCAAGTTCCTGACTACTGAATTCTGAATGCTGACTACTCCCTCCCTCGGCATATAAACCGAGAGGTCAATGCAATTTTGGTTAACCGAACACCTCAGTCAAACACCACCGCAACCTTGCCACATTTCCCACCCGCCATCAGTTCATAAGCGGCGCTCACGTTCTCGAGGCTGAACGTGTCAGTCACCAAGTCTTCGGGGTGAATGTTCCAGCGCACCAGCTTTTCAACGAGTTCTTCCATCTTCCAAATACTTGTGACCCAGGAACCGTAAAGGGTGATTTGGTCGTGGATGATGTCACGGCTCGGCTCAAAGTTTACCGTGCCGCCCTCACCGATAAAGACGACCTTGCCCCATTTGCGCGTGGCTTGAATAGCGGTGAGGCGGCCCTTATCATTGCCGCTTGCATCAATCGCCCGCTCGACACCGTGTCCCCCTGTGAGCTTTCTGATTTCTTCGGCATTGTTTGCAGAGGCAGTTAGTACATGATCAGCAAGCCCAAGTTTTTCAGCTAAGTCAAGCCGCTCTTGAACCACATCGACCCCGATGAGTTTATTTGCACCCAGCGCTTTTGCGAGCATAAGCGCCGCTAAGCCCACCGGACCGAGGCCCACGACAAGTACCGCGTCATTGCCGGAGATGCCTATTTTCTCGAGGCCCTCATAGACCGTGCCGAAACCACAGGCCACTTGTGCCCCATCGATATAAGAGAGTTCGTCGGGCAAATAAACAAGGTCTTTTTCGTCGGCAATCAGGTACGGGGCCATACCGCCGTCACGCTGCCAGCCGTAAGCGGCGCGGTGGTGAGAAGTGCAGCTAATCATGTAACCACGGCGGCAGTCGTTGCAAACACCGCAACCCGAAATGTGATAAATAATGACCCTGTCGCCCGTTTTAAATCGCTTGAGCCCGGGACCTTCTGCGACAATTTGTCCGCAAGGTTCATGACCTGCAATGACACCCTGATAACCCTCGGCACCCTTGCCAACATGTTCATGGTAAATCGCACGAATGTCCGAGCCGCAAATAGTCGAGGCTTTGACCTGCACAAGCACCTGCCCGTGGCCGGGTTCGGGTACGGAAAAGTCTTTCATTTCGACGGTGCTGTTGCCGGGTAGCACAGCGCCTCTCATGGTTGCTTGTGGTGAGGTTGGCATGGTCGACTCCTTAGTTTGCTGCGAACGGAGGGCAGCCACGTGGGGCTGCCCCTACACCTAATCTTCAATTATTCTCGAGAATAATTATGAAGCAATTTCCCCATCTTCATCCCATAAGTCGCGCCAGTCTTGACCCTCTTTCCAGAGGAACACTTGTCCCTTAATCAGGCGGCAGTTTTTGTCGGCAGCTTTAATCGCCTTCATATCATCATGGGTCAGAGGTTCAGAGAGGACGCCGCGCAAATTCGCCGTGTAGTTTCTAGGCGTCGTTGAAAAAGGAATAGGGATTTGTCCGCGCTGCACCGCCCACTTGAGGCATACCACTGCCGGATGAACCCCTAGCCGCTGGGCAATATTTCTGATCACGGGGTCTTGGGTGGGTGAGGTATCGTCTGGCGTCGTATCTCTGGCAGGGCGGTTGGGTGAGCCGATGGGGCTAAAGCCTACGGGTTGAATACCTTTGGAGACAACGTAGTCGAAAAGTTCAGGTTGCTGAAAGTGTGGGTGCAACTCCATTTCATTCACCGCAGGTTTAATGCGGCAGTCGCGCAAGAGCAGCTCGAGCTTCGCAATCGTCATATTGGACGTACCGATATTTTTTACAAGCCCTCTATCAACCAGCGTTTCTAACTGCCGCCAGGTTTTCATATAATTTTCGTGGATATAGGGTTTGGCATTATGGTCACGTGAATCGACGCTGACCCCTGGTGCGTGGTAGTTGGGAAAGGGCCAGTGGATTAGATAGAGGTCCAGGTACTCGAGGCCCAAGTCATTCAAACTCTTTTCAAATGCGGGAATAACATCTTCTTCAGCGTGTTTGTCGTTCCACAGTTTCGAGGTGACCCACAGCTCTTCTCTAGGAACGCCGCTTGCCATTACGTCTTGCAACGCAGCACCGACTTCACGCTCGTTTTCGTAAACAGCGGCGCAGTCGAAGTGGCGGTAGCCTATCTCGGCGGCGCCACGTACGGCGGCGGCGATTTGCTCGGCGGTCACCGCGTCAGAGCCAAATGTTCCCAAGCCGATAACAGGCATGTCTGACCCTGTGTGTAGACGCTTTCGGGGCGCCGCTTTCAAACCAAATTGTTCAGACTGGTTCATGCCAACTCCTTGTAATAGCTAAGATTACCGTAAAGCAAGCAGATATCGACAGCCTCTCACCGTCAGGATGAACCCTCGCTACGCGCTTAGAAAGCCCCGCACTTTAAAAGTTTCTTGTCATGTGCACCTAATAAATGATTCTGACACACCTTTATTAAGCTCGAGAACTTGCACAAATTTGAAATTTGCGCTTATACTTACACGAGTAAGTAAAAACAATATAGGGTTTCGTGTGACCGCTCTGGCTTTGCTCCAGCGAAGTTGCTTAGTCATTCATTACCCGTCAGGAGGGCGGTAGCAAATAACTGTGTAATTAGCTGTCAGGATTAGATAAATCGTTCTTGAAAAAGGGAGAAATAATGCGCAAAAACCTATTGGCTTTTTTAACCTTTGTTTTGTTTGCTGTGGTAGCGGCTCAGCCCTCGGGCCTACCTGTCGATACACCTAGGGAACAACTCTTTATTGCCGACCAAATTTTCCGTTACTCGGTCACAGGCAACTATAATATTTGGGGTAGTGGCGGCACACCTCACCGTCACGCCCTGATGATGGAAACGCTCTGGTACCGCGACCAGGAAACAGGCGAACGTATTAATGGTGTGGCCGCGTCAGAACCTATGTACAACGACGATTTCACCGAAATGACAGTCGAGTTGCGCGACAATTTAGCGTGGAGCGACGGTGTTGCCTTTAGCGCTGACGACCTCGTATTTACCGTCGAAACCATTATGAATACAGAAGGTCTTATCGAAAGCGGTGGCTGGAAGGGTCAGTTCGAGCAGTACCTGAGTTCGGTTGAGAAAGTTGACGACGCTACCGTGCGTTTTACCCTCAGCGAAGCTAACCCCCGCTTTCATTCGATATTTGAAACGCGCTGGAACGGTATGTACATAATGCCTAAACACGTGCTCGAGACGGTAGAAGACTTAGCAACTTTTACTTTTGAAGAGCCCGTTGTACTGGGCGCTTACGTACCGGTTCAACACGACCCAACTGGCTACTGGGAATTATTCGAGCGCCGTGATAATTGGGAAAGCAGCCCAGCAGGCGTGATTACAGGTAATGAAGGTCCACAGTACATCATGACTATCTTTTACGGCGACAGCACCAAAAAGGCTATCGCCATGTCGCGCGGCGAACTTGATGTTTACTTCGACGCCGACTTTGAAGCCTTCGAAACGACAATCGACACCACGCCTACGGCGCGTTCCTGGTACACCGACTTTCCCTGGGCTTACCCCAACGAAGTTAGTACGCGGCAGCTAGTTTTCAACTTAGAGAGCGACCCTGTTTACGCTAACAAAGATGTGCGCTGGGCGCTCGCACTCGCTATTAACATTGTCGAACTGCAAACCGAATATATTGGCGGAGTTGCTAAAGTTACCCCGATGCCGGTTCCACCGACAGCAGCACTAAGTGAGCTTTACTTAGAACCTTTAGAGGACTTCTTGGTCGACTTACAGATTGATTTAGGCGACGGCGAAATGTACAACCCCTACGACCCAACCGTCCCCGACCAAATTGCCGAATGGGCCGAAGGTCAGGGTTATGAGGTTCCTGGCACACCTAGAGAGGTCTTTGGTACAGGCTGGTGGAACTTTGACACCGAGGCTGCCGAGAAGCTGCTACTTAAAAACGGCTTTACTAGAGATAACCGTGACAACTGGCTCAAGCCAGACGGCGAACCCTGGACTATCGACCTGCAATCACCGCCCGATGAAAACGACGCCTTCCGTATGGCAAACGCTGCCGCTGATATGTGGAGCGACTTCGGTATTGACGTAAACTTGCAAGGGTTAGAGCGTAGTGTCTGGAATCAGAACAGATATGTGGGTCAGGTTGATGTAGCAACCCCCTGGACGAGTTTTGTTCAAGCGTCTGGCGACGCCTGGCCTGAAACACGCGGCCTGCACCCTGACTTTTATGTACCGAACGGTGAAGATTACCGCGCCAAAGGTGGCGGCGATGAGGCGCGTTTGAACGACCCTAAAATTGGTGAGTTTATCGACGCGATGGCTTCGGTTGACCCCTCGAGCGAGGAGAATATACAAGTCACCCAGGACTTTCTCAAATACTTTACTGAGGAAATGTACTACATCACCACCATCAGCTTTAAGAAGTTCGTGACCTGGGACGAACGCTACTGGACAGGTTTTCCAACATCTGAAAATCCTGAGTATATGCCGCTTTATTGGTTCCACGGCGGTAAGTTTGCCTTCCAGAGTTTAAGCCCAGCCAACTAAGCCCCGTTCGCGCTTTGTGCCTCTGTAGTTTTAGCAACCGTATGTAAGCAGAGGGCAAGCGTCTCCGACACTAAAAACCTGCTGTTATCCAACCACGTTTGAGCTAGCAGCAGGTTTTTAAGCTTTCACGCTTTTTACAAGCGCCCTGGAGTGAACGCTCAAGTGAACGTTCAGACGTAAACGAGCTTAAGAAAAGGGTCTACCTATGAAACTACTAAAAAGTTTTATTTTGCCGCGCATAGTGCAGTACCTGATCGTTATTTTTGTCGGTGTGACACTAACGTTTTTGATACCACGTTTGTCTCCGGTGAACCCCATCGATTCAGCTATGGGACGCCTTACGGCCTTTCAAACCATGTCACCCGAAGCTACCGTCGCGCTGCGCGAATCGCTTACCGACCTCTACGGTATGAACGGCAGTATGTTGGAGCAGTACTTAAGTTTTTGGCGGCGTGTTCTGGTCTTCGACTTGGGTCCGTCTTTTACCAATTTTCCCACCCCCGTATCTGAGTTAATCGGCACAAGCATCTGGTGGACAGCGGGCTTACTCGGCTTCTCAACGATTCTTGCGTGGTTTATGGGTCTTATCATGGGAACATTAGCAGGTTATTTTCCTAATAAGTGGTGGTCACGCTCGGCCGAAAACACCCTGATTACCATTTATCCGGTTCCCTATTACATTTTGGCTTTCATTTTACTTATGCTGTTTACCTACTACTGGCCCATCTTTCCGCTTGTCGGCGGTGCCAGAGGCACACCTGGGTTTACCTGGAGTTATATAAGCAGCATTTTTTACTACGGCTTCTTGCCAGCACTGTCTATTATTATCAGCGCTCTGTCGTTTCGCTTTATCATTTCCAAAGCTTTAACCTCGTCTGAGCGCTCGAGCGACTACGTCAAATTCGCTGAAATGGCGGCGCTGCCCAAACGGAAAATTCTTTTTTCTTACCTTATTCGCAATACCTTGTTACCGCAAGTAACAGACCTGGGCTTGTCCTTAGGCACGGTATTTGGAGGCGCACTTATTACCGAGGTCGTATTCGGCTACCCTGGTTTGGGCACCCTACTCTTAGGCGCAATCAACGCCGCTGATTTCAACGTCATCATGGGCATTACGCTTTTATCCATTATCGGTATTGCGACGGCTTCGCTACTTGTCGACCTGAGCTATCCGCTCTTTGACCCGAGAGTCAGGTACGAATAATGCAAACGTTACGCGACCTTGTTCGCTACAGCCCGTCGTTTCGCTACGGGGGCATCATCTTGCTGGTGGTACTACTATTTTTACTGCTGTCGTTTTTTTCGCCTTATGAATCTGATGAGCGCCGCGCCGTGCCGCGCAACGAACCGCCTTCAGTCCAGCACCTTATGGGTACAACGTCCCAAGGACAAGACGTTTTCTGGATGCTTACCTTTGCAATTCGTAATACGCTGATTGTCGCCGGGCTTGCCGTTGTCATCGGTCGGGGTATTGGCGTTGTGCTCGGTATGATTTCAGGCTATCTGGGTGGCACCTGGGACCGCATCTTATCGGCTATTGTCGATAGTTTTATTGTCATTCCGCGCTTGCCCTTACTCATCTTAATCGCAGCTATGCTGCGGGGTCAGATTACCCTCATCGGTTTAGGCATCATGCTGGGTTTACTCGACTGGGCTTTCCCATCTAAACGTTACCGCGCCCAAATTTTAAGCTTGCGTGAGCGCGACTTTACTCACACAGCCGTGTTTTCCGGTATGCGCACCTTCAAAATTGTTATGCGCGAACACCTGCCTTTTATCATTCCCTTTCTACTGGCTGACGTTGTCAGTGGTTTTCTGTTCGCTATTGGTATGGAAGTCACGCTGGCTATTTTGGGCCTGGCTGACATGGGGTCGCAAAGTATCGGCACCATGATTTATTGGGGCAACTATTACCAGGCGCTGCTCACCAACCGCGTCTGGGTTTTAGCGGCACCTATCGCCGCGTCCATTGTAGTTGTGGTCGGGTTTTACCTTGTTTCTATCGGCTTAACGACCTATCTTGACCCTCGTACTCGAGTTGTTCGTTTGCAGGTGAAGAACTAATATGACCCAGGCTGCTACCAATCCAAAAGCCAGCGCACCTATTGTTAAAGCCGACGCCTTAAAAGCTTACTACGTTACAAACGCTTACGGCGTCGAGCGAACCGTTCGGGCCGTTGACAATATCAGCATGAGTATTGCCGCAGGCGAGATTTACGGGCTTGCCGGTGAGTCGGGCTGCGGTAAATCGACCTTGCTCAAGGTTTTGCTGGGCGAGTTCCAACCCCCTCTTACGGTGGTTGGGGGGGCTGTAACTTATAACTTCGAAGGCAAGGAGCAAGATGCTAGCGCCATGACCGCAGAGGATTATCGCCGGTTGCGCTGGAGCAAAGTATCTTACGTGCCCCAGGGGTCAATGCACGTGCTCAACCCAGTCCGACGTATTCAAGACACCTTTCACGATTTTATCTCGACACATAGAGACGTTACTAAAGCCGAGTCATTCAAAATGACAAGCGACTACCTGCGTGACCTCGGCTTGCCCGAAAAAGTCATGCGTTCGTACCCGCACCAGCTCTCGGGGGGTATGCGCCAGCGCGCGACAATTGCGCTTGCTACCATCCTCTTTCCCAAACTCATCTTTGCCGATGAGCCGACCACCGCGCTCGACGTAGTCGTGCAGCGCGGCGTAATTGGGCTGCTCAAAGACATTCAGCAAAAAGAGGGCAGCACGGTGGTGCTTATCACGCACGACTTAGGTGTACACGCTAACTTAGCTGACCGCATCGGCGTACTGTACGCAGGCAAACTGGTCGAAGAAGCGCCGACCCGCACGATTCTAAAAACGCCCAAGCACCCCTATACACAGTTTCTAATCAACTCACTGCCAGATTTTGAAGAGCGCACGGTTAGAGAAACCATTCCGGGTCGCCCGCCTGCGCTTGACAATCCGCCCCCAGGCTGCCGCTTTCACCCGCGCTGTCCGCTAGCGATTGACGTGTGCAGTCAAGTAGAGCCACCTATGATAGAAATTGCCCCGAAACACCGCGTCGCCTGCCACTTAGTCACCGATGTTAGTACCGTAAAGGATAGCCATGCAAGCCTCTGAGAGTCTCATACAAGCCCAAAATTTGAGTAAGATTTTCGAGATTCGCCAGGGGTTCTCGAGTAAAGCCTTCCACGCTGTCGACGCCGCCAATTTTACCCTGCGTTCTGACACGCCTGAAATTTTCAGTGTCGCGGGTGAATCAGGCAGCGGTAAATCCACCCTGGCAAAAATGATACTGGGGATGGACGCGCCCAGTTTGGGACAACTGCTCTATAAGGGCCGCCCCATCTCAGAGCTAACGGTCAAGGACAAACGCGACTGGTTTTATAAAGAGGTGCAACCTGTTTTTCAAGACCCTTTTGCTGCTTTCAGCCCCCTACTACGTATTGACCATTACCTTTACGAAACCGCTTTTAACTACAAAATGAAGGGCCAATTTAAGTGCTTGCCCGTAGGTTACTCTCAATGATTGAGGTCGCCAAAGGTCTCATGAAATCAAAATCAACCCGTCAATACAGGCGGAGAATGGGACTGGGATATGACTTATACGACTTTTTACAAAGGGCTTTTGGGCACGGCGGCTGTTACGGCGCTGTCAACCGGATCTGCCTTTGCTGCGGGGACAGCCGCGGGGACGAACGTACAGAACACGTTTACACTTGATTACGAAGTGAACGGCACTGCGCAAACACAAATCGACAATGTCGGTAACGAGACAGAGTTCACCGTTGACCGCCTGGTCGATTTGACCGTGGCCAGCAATGGGAACACCAATGTGGTACCAGGCGCGCAAGACGAAGAGCTTGTGTTCAGCCTGACCAATGAGGGTAACGATACCCATGCTTACGCCCTGACAACGGCGCAAGGCGTTGACGGGACGGATGATGACTTTGATCCGGCCAACACAACGCTTTTCTATGTGGTTGATACAAATGATAACGGCATTTATGAGCCGGGCGTTGATGCGGCCCCCGTCGCCTATAACGGTACAAACACACCGGACATAGCCCCTGATGAGACCTTATTCGTCATCGTCCAAGGCGACATCGATGCGGGACAGACAGACGGCGAGACATCGCAGATCGCTTTGATTGCCGATACGCTGGATGCGGGGACAACAACACCGACAGTCGCGGATGCGGACGGCGTGAACACGCTTGTGGGCGGCGCTGAGAATGTTCTGGCCGATGATGCGGGTACAGATGACGTGGCGGGCCAGGGTGACCATTCTGCACAAGGAAGCTTCATTGTCGCCTCTGCGGATGTAACGGCCGCGAAGACTGTCACCATCTTTAGCCAGGACGGCACGGATTGCGCGAACTTCGGGGCCGCCGCCCCGGCGGGCGAGCAGTTCTCTGTCCCCGGCGCCTGTGTGGAATACCGCATTAGCGCGACAAACTCAGGCACAGTGGACGCGACAGCCGTGGCCATTAATGACCAATTGCCCGTCAATCTGA
>ENA-ORXM01002822-ORXM01002822.1-marine-metagenome-genome-assembly--contig:-NODE-2822-length-18990-cov-3.561413_pt1 | contig 18990 bp, 20 predicted proteins | sample MGYA00237867_ERZ511480 | MGnify/ENA primary metagenome ERZ511480 (study PRJEB26309, sample SAMN06266103) | marine metagenome | isolation source: Algal blade | place: United Kingdom:Sidmouth, United...
GCACCCCGTTCGAGGGCGTGCTTTTCGTGGGTCTTATGATCAAGGACGGCCAGCCGCGCCTTGTCGAATACAACGTCCGCTTTGGCGATCCCGAATGCCAGACATTAATGATGCGGTTGGGCGGCCAAATCCTCGATCTGCTACAGGCCTGCGCCGAGCACCGCCTTGCCTCCGTCACGGCAAACTGGGCTGATGATCACGCCATCACAATCGTCATGGCTGCCAACGGTTACCCCGCAGCATACGAAAAAGGCACGATCATCTCAGGTCTCGACGCACTGCCCTCCGACAGCCAAAATATGGTTTTCCACGCTGGCACAACACAATCGGGCGCCGATATCACCGCCACAGGGGGCCGCGTCCTCGCAGTCACTGCGCGCGGCGACACGCTAAAGGACGCGCACACCCGCGCCTACGCCATGACAAAAGCCGTCAACTGGCCACAAGGTTTTTTCCGCAACGACATCGGTTGGCGCGCGCTCTGACCCCTTCCATTTGCCAACAAATACCTCCGCCGGAGGCTTCATTTCGATGAAATGAAAAAGGGGCGATGCCACCGCTGGCATCGCCCCCCTTTTTAATCAAACGCGCCGGTTTAGGCTGCGCGACCAACCAATACGCTGTCGATTTCGGCTGATGCTGCATCTTCATCATTGCCAGCCACAGCCGCAATTTCACGGATCAACCGCTCACGGGCCGCCTCGTATAGTTGACGCTCGGAATAGCTTTGCTCGCGCTGATCATCTTGACGGTGCAGATCACGCACAACTTCTGCAATCGCGATCAAATCGCCAGAGTTAATCTTTTGCTCGTATTCCTGCGCGCGGCGCGACCACATGGCTTTTTTGACCTTCGCCTTACCGCGCAAGGTTTTCATCGCATGGGCCACAACATCAGGCGTCGCCAGCGACCGCATGCCCACATCAATCGCCTTATGCGTCGGGACACGCAGGGTCATTTTGTCTTTTTCAAACGCGATGACAAACAACTCAAGCTCAAATCCGGCGACCTCTTGGGTTTCAACAGACACAACTTTGCCGACCCCATGCGCGGGATAAACAACAAAATCATTCGGGCTAAAGTCGAGTTTTTTCTTACTCATGGTCGTCCTTTCATGTGACGGCACAGACAAAAAATCCGGCGGGTCCATCGCGGTCCCGTCGGCCTATCCACATCGTCAACGTTTATCATATTTCTGAAATCATTAAACGCAGTATAACACAAAAACGCCCCTCGAAAAAGGGGCGCGATCACATGGCATTTCTCAATGAAACAAGGGCATCGACAACAATGGCTGCGAATCAGCCACCTTCACCTGGGGCTTCTGAAAACAGCTCCATCTTGCCTTCTTTGCCGTCCATCTCTTCGGCATTGGGCAACTGGTCTTTTTTCGTGATGATGACAGGCCACATTTCGGAATACTTGCGGTTGAACTCAACCCATTTTTCCATGTCCGGCTCGGTGTCGGGGCGGATCGCATCTGCCGGACATTCCGGTTCGCACACACCACAGTCGATGCATTCATCGGGGTGGATCACCAGCATGTTCTCGCCTTCGTAAAAGCAGTCCACAGGACAGACTTCGACGCAGTCGGTGTATTTACAGGCAATGCAGTTGTCGTTGACGATATAGGTCATAGGCTCATCCGGAAATTTGTCATGGCTTTGCTAGGCCAAGCCGCCGCGTCATTCAAGGTCAAACGCATCCCGCCCCATGGGATGAGATTGCATATCCCGCCGATCCTTCTTTGTGGGGCGTCCTTTTCCCTCAAATTTCGGGTTTTTCGGAACATGCACCTTGGGGGGCGACATATCGTCATACAAGGCTTGGGCCTCGGGCGCAGGACCACGGCGGGTCCCGCAGGCAAGGATTTTCACAATCCGCACATCGGTTTGCTGGTGAAACGTCAGAACGTCGCCTGCGCCTACCGCGCGGGCGGGCTTGGCCGCGACATCACCGTTGATCCGCACCTTGCCCGTCGTCACGACCGTGGCAGCAATGGAGCGCGATTTGAAAAACCGCGCTTGCCACAACCATTTATCCAACCGGATCGTGTCGCGTTTTTCGGTCAATCCTTTTTGAATCCGGCCAAAGCAGCGGCAAACGGGTTATCGGGATCAATCTTTTTCTCGACCTTCGGTTTGGCCGTGAATTTCTGACGCTGATCGCCGCCTTTGTTTGGCGGACGCTTGCCTTTGCCCTTTGGCTTATTGTCGCGCTGTGGCTTTGCATTGGCGCGCGCCGCACGGCCAGCCCATGTAAAGGTGTAAAACACCTCCATCTCGGGTGCTTCGTCCTCGGCGGGTGCTTCTGCACCTTCCACAGGCTCCGGTTTCGCTGCTTTCACCTTCTCGCGCTCGCCCTTTTCGGCCTTATAGCCAAGGCCGGACATCAGATCCGCGAACTGATCAAGGGTCATACCAGTGATCGACAACATATCGGCGTTGGCTTCAAATCCACCGCGGCTATCCTTGTCGCGCAGCATATCGGCAAGGCGTTCGAGCATATCAATGCGGATCGCACGCGTCCCTGCGGCGCGGTAGCCGGACATCGCGTAGAACCCGTGAACAGCGTCCTTTGCGGCTGGTACAGTCACCAATCCCGGTGGCGGGCTTTCAGGAAATTCAGACAAGCCCTTTGACAGTGACCACAGCACAAGGCGCAGGCGCGTTGGCGCGGGCTTGAGCAAAAGCTGCATGAAGATCGTGAACTGACCGAAGCGGATACCGTGTTTGCGCAATGTCCCGCGGGCGTCTTGATCAAGCGCCTTGACCTCATCGGCCACGTCACCGCGCGGCACGATGCCGAACCCTTCAACCAGACGGAAGGCAAAGCCTTTGGCCGCACCGACAAGCGTCTCGTCGTTTTTCAACGCGATCAGTGGCTCGAACCCTGCGGCGATCTTGCGATCAATAAAGTGCTGCAAGCGACGCTGCACTTTGGTCATCACGTCAGGGCCTGCCTCTTCGTCGACAAAGGCCACAACCTCGGGCTTGAGCGGATCAGCGCCCGCCACCAGTTTGCCCACGGCCGCATCGCCCCACATCAGGCCACCTTGTTCGGTGAAATCCAGTTCGGGATCAGGTGCGTTGTAAAACCGGTCTGCCAGCAGCGAGAACTGCGGCACCAGCGCCTGCACCGATGCCTGACGCAATGTCTTGGCCTCGTCGGGGCTGCCTGCTTTATCCATGCGAAAGCGGAAGCCTTCGAGTTTGCCTACAAATTCACCCTCTACGGTGACTTCGCCTTTGTCGTTTACGTCAGCCAACAGGCTCTCCTTCTGCTTGAGCCGGCGAAGCAAGATGCTTGTCCGCCGGTCCACAAATCTTTGCGTCAATGCACCGTGTAGCGCATCTGATAAGCGGTCTTCTACCGCACGGGTTTCGCCGCGCCAATGGCTTTCGTCACGCAGCCAACCTTTGCGCTGTGCCACATAGGTCCACGTGCGGATATAGGCCAGCCGTTTGGACAGCGTGTCAATATCACCATCCGTGCGGTCAATCCGGCGCATTTGCAGGCCGAACCAGTTTGACGACACATGCCCGTCCTGATGCAAATCCGTGAATATCTGCATCAGCAGACCCGCATGTTCGCCCCGACTGATACCACGAAAATCAGGAATGCGGCACACATCCCACAAAAGCTTCACCGATGGGCCATCTTTCGCCCGCGCGGCGATAATCTCGTCCGCAGCCAGCGCCTTGAGGGCCGCCAGATCATCGCTTTCGCGCACCCGCGTCAGCAGCGGATCATTGGTGCGTTCCTCTAACGTCTGGATCAGGCGTTTGGGCGATCCAAACTGTAACCTACTGTTACGCCATTGTAATTTCTGCACTGGGCGGAATTTATGGTCCATGATCGCCTGTGCGACCATATCGTCAATCGGCGGGGCCTCTCCGGTGACGCCAAAGGTGCCGTTTTCGGTAAACCGCCCTGCCCGCCCTGCGATCTGCGCCAATTCCTCTGGTGCGAGATACCGCATCCGCTGCCCGTCAAACTTTGACAGGCTGGAAAATGCAACATGGCTGATATCAAGGTTCAGCCCCATGCCAATCGCATCCGTGGCCACCAGATAATCGACATCGCCGTTCTGGTACATCTCGACTTGCGCGTTGCGCGTGCGCGGGGAAAGCGCGCCCATCACAACAGCAGCGCCCCCTTTTTGGCGGCGCAGTAACTCGGCAATTGCGTAAACGTTTTCGATCGAAAACCCGACGATGGCTGCACGCGCGGGCATCCGGCTTAACTTTTTGGACCCCGAATGTGTCAGTGTCGACATCCGTTCGCGCCGGATAAACTCGGCTTCGGGAATCATCTGCGCAATCGCGGGCTTCATCGTCTCGGCACCCAAAAACAACGTCTCGCGCAGGCCGCGTGAATTGAGCAAGCGGTCGGTAAACACATGCCCACGCTCTGGATCAGAACACAATTGTATCTCGTCGACAGCCAGAAAATCGCAGCCCATGCCCTCTGGCATTGCCTCGACCGTGCAGACCCAATAGGCCGCACGCGGCGGCACAATGCGTTCTTCGCCCGTGATCATCGCGACCACGCCTGGCCCTTTGATCGCGACGATGCGGTCGTAAACCTCGCGCGCCAGCAATCGCAGCGGCAGGCCAATCACGCCCGTGCGGTGCGACAACATCCGTTCAATCGCATAGTGGGTTTTACCGGTATTCGTCGGCCCAAGCACGGCCGTCACACGGGAATTCTGCATTTTCTTCCCGATCATTCGGGGGGCAGAAACGCCTAAAGCGCCTGCCCCTCCAATTCCAGTTCAAGCCGGCTTACGGCCTCTTGCACATCTGTCGACGCAGGGTTTAGCGCCAAAACCGCGTGATAAACCTCCAACGCGTCAGCCGGACGTTCCAAGTTTTCCAAGATCACGGCCACCCCGCGCATGGCCGAAAAATGCCGCGGGTTCAGCACCAGAACCTCGCGCAGATCATCCAGCGCAGGGCCATACAGCCCAAGCAGGAAATACGCGGTCGCCCGTCCGTTATACCCTTCGGCAAAATCAGGGGCGTGGTCGACAAGCGCGCTAAAGTGTTCCAGCGCAACCTCGGCGTCGCCCGCGTCCAGCGCATCCTTGCCACGGCGCAAAAGCAGATCGAACGCAGCTGATCCGCTATTTTCCCAAATCGTGTTGATTTGCCGCTCGATCCGCGCGCCCTGCCCGTCCTCGGCCTGCGCCAAATCCGCGAATAATTCGTCTAGCGTCGCGGCGCTGGCGGGCAAAGAATACCCGCACGTCAGCACAAGTGCCGTAACGATACATTTGAAGCTGTTTGTTTGCATGCCCATACTGCTAATGTAGCGTAACAGACGCGGCACACCAGAGGGTGAACCGCGATATCACAAACAAAGGACTAAAAATGAGCGACGTCATCACCGAGGCAGTGGCCGCATTAAACGAAAAAATGGGCGGCGAGGGCTTTGACGGCTCGGCGAAATTCATCATCGAAGACGAAGGCGCGATCATTATTGATGAAAACGGCGCACGCGCTGGCGATGACGACACCGATGTGTCCCTGACCGCCACCGCAGACGTATTCAAGGCGATCCTTGACGGCGAACAGAACCCGACTGCTGCCTTTATGACAGGCAAGTTGACGGTTGACGGCGACATGGGCCTTGCGATGAAACTGTCCGGCGTTCTGTCTTAAGCCATGGAAATCGCGCCTTTCTTTACCGATATCGCAAAGGGGCCCGCTGGCGGGGCTGCACATTGGGTCACCACCGCCGACGGCCTGCGCATCCGCATCGGTCACTGGACGGGCGCTGATGTGAAAGGCACGGTCCTTCTGTTCCCCGGACGGACAGAATACATCGAAAAATACGGACCTGCGGCGGCTGATTTTCTGGCGCGGGGCTATGCCACGGTTGCGATCGACTGGCGCGGCCAAGGCATTTCGGATCGCACAAGCGATATCTACAATATGGGCGATGTGGCGAAATTCAGCGACTATCAACATGATGTGACTGCCGCTGTCGCTCATGCCCGCGCGCTTCATTTGCCCGAACCATTCTATCTGGTTGCCCATTCCATGGGCGGATGCATCGGCCTGCGCGCCCTGCACAACGGATTGCCCGTCGCGGCCGCCGCATTTTCCGCCCCTATGTGGGGCATCACAATGAGCACGGCCCTGCGTCCCGCCGCTTGGGTCCTGTCCAGCCTGTCGCGCAAAATCGGTATGGATCAACGCTTTGCCCCCGGTAAATCCGGCGAAAGCTATGTCACGTCCTGCACATTCGACGAAAACACGCTGACCACCGACAAATCCATGTTTGCATTCATGCAAGACCAGCTGCGCGCGCAGCCAAAGCTTGGCCTTGGCGGTCCGTCCTTGCGTTGGCTGATCGAAGCACTTGTTGAAATGCGCGCCCTGTCGCAAATGCCATCGCCAGATATGCCATGCTGCACATTTGTCGGTACCCGCGAATCGATCGTTGACCCGATGCGCATTCGCGCCCGTATGTCCGCATGGCCAAACGGCGACCTGCATATTCTGGACGGTGGCGAACACGAGGTGATGATGGAAACTCCCGACATACGCAACATGGTGTTCGATACCATGGCCGCACACTTTGATCGGCACGTTTAACGCACTACATGCAGGGTCATGAGCGACGTTCTGACCTTTACCAAACACGGCATCTATTGCCCTGCGGGTGATTTTTATATCGACCCGCACGAACCTGTGCCCCGCGCCCTGATCACGCATGCCCACGCCGACCACGCGCGCGAAGGCATGGGCGCCTACCTCGCGACCGCCAGCAGCGCCCCCGTGATGCGCCATCGCCTTGGCGATATCAGCATCGATACCGTAAACTACGGCGAGGCGCGCCAAATCGGCGATGCATCCGTGTCGTTCCACCCCGCAGGCCATGTGCCCGGTTCCGCACAGATCAGGGTCGAGGTTGCAGGTCAGGTCTGGGTCGCATCCGGCGACTACAAAACCGTCGACGATGGCCTGTCCGAACCGTTCGTGCCCGTCAAGTGCCACGCCTTCATCACCGAGACGACGTTTGGCCTGCCGATATTCCGCTGGACACCCCAAGACATCCTTGCCGATCAGATCAACACGTGGTGGGCTAAAAATGCGGCTGAAGGGCGGTTTTCGATCCTCAGCGCCTATGCGCTGGGCAAGGCGCAGCGTCTGATGCGCGCCGTCAACACCGACATTGGCCCGATCCTGACCCATGCCGCGATTGAAAACACAAACGACGTCCTGCGCGCCCAAGGCACAGCCCTGCCCCAGACGGCGCGCATCACGCCCGACCTGAATGTCGATGATTATCGCGGCGGCCTGATCCTCGCGACACCTTCGGCCATGGCGGGTACGTGGGCGCGCCGGTTCGGGCCTGCTGCGACAGCATTCGCCAGCGGCTGGATGGCCCTACGTGGCGTGCGCCGCAGGCGCGGAATGGAACGCGGATTTGTGATGTCAGACCACGCCGATTGGGACGGGCTGAACACCGCAATCGCAGCCACAGGCGCCGAGAAAATATGCGTCACGCATGGCTACACAGATCAGTTTCAGCGCTGGCTCACAGGCCAGGGATATGATGCGCATATCGTGCCAACCGATTACGGGGGGGACGACGCATGAAAGACTTCGCCACCCTCTATGCCCGTATTGATGAAACCACCCGTACCAGCCTGAAAACCGCAGCCCTCGCGGCGTATTTCTCCTCCGCGGCTGATGCCGACAAACTCTGGACGATTGCGCTTTTTACAGGTCGTCGCCCCAAGCGCACGATTACAGCGACCAAACTGCGCGTCTGGGCAGCCGAGCTTGCACAGATCGAACCTTGGCTGTTTGACGAAAGCTACAGCATTGTGGGCGATCTCGCTGAGACGATCAGCCTTGTTTTGCCACCGCCAACACAACATCAAGATCGCAGCCTGACCCACTGGATCAATTACATAAAATCATTATCAGACAAGGACGAGGACGCGCGTAAAACCGGCATCCTTGACGCGTGGGACAGCCTGCCTGATATGCAGCGGTTTTTGTTCACCAAATTGCTCACTGGCGGATTTCGCGTCGGCGTTAGCGCCAAACTGATCACCAAGGCACTGGCCCAAGCCACCGGCCAAGACGCGGGCGCATTGACCCACAAACTGATGGGCGCATGGACACCGGACACCACAACGTTTGGACAGCTTGTCCTGACGGATGATCCAACCGCAGATTTATCCAAACCCTATCCGTTCTACCTTGCGTATGGCGTCGATGATGTGGATCAACTAGGCCCGATAACGCATTGGAATGCCGAACGAAAATGGGATGGGATACGTGGACAATTCATCACGCGCGCAGGTGAACACCACATCTGGTCACGTGGCGAAGACCTGATGACCCCGCGCTTTCCAGAGCTTGCGCAACTGGTGGATTATCTGCCCGACGGCACTGTGATCGATGGCGAAATCCTTGCGTATCAAGACGAAACGCCACTCTCGTTTAACGCCCTGCAAAAACGTATCGGGCGCAAAACAGTACCCAAGAAATTACTAACCGAAGCGCCTGTCATTTTGATGGCCTATGACCTGCTCGAACATAACGGCCACGACATCCGGCACCTGCCCTTGCGCGACCGCCGCGAAACCCTGACGCAACTCCTTATGGGCGCGCCGCAAACCCTGCCCATCCGTCTGTCGCAATCTATCACATTTTCAACATGGGATGACCTGCGCGCCGAGCGCGCCAAAAGTCGCGCGATGCACGCCGAGGGGCTGATGCTCAAGCGGCGCGACAGCCCGTACCTTGCAGGGCGCAAACGCGGCGACTGGTGGAAGTGGAAGGTTGATCCGCTGACCATAGACGCGGTCATGATCTACGCCCAAGCAGGATCAGGCAGGCGCGCAAATCTGTTCACCGATTACACATTTGCTGTCTGGAAAGGCCCCGACCTGGTGCCATTTACCAAGGCCTATTCCGGCCTGACGGATGCTGAATTCCGCCAAATCACGGCATGGGTGCGCAAGAACACGTTGCAAAAATTCGGCCCCGTACGCCAAGTCCCCGCCGAACATGTGTTCGAGATCGCGTTTGAAGGCATCCAAGCCAGCCCGCGGCACAAATCCGGTATCGCCCTGCGCTTCCCGCGTATGCTACGTTGGCGACACGATAAACCCGTGTCAGAGGCCAATACCCTCGATGACCTTAACGAGATGCTCAGAACCTATGGCTAAACCCGTAAGCCCCCTGCCGCCGGCACCCGCCCCCACGGCCAACAAGGCCCCCGCAGGCGCATGCGACACCCATGTCCATCTGCTCGCCGCGCCCGAAGAATCCCCGCTCTACGAGGGCCGGACCGAGGACACCGCGACAACCTACGCCGATTATCTGGCCCGCTACCGCGCGCATCTGGACACCCTCGGGTGCACGCGCGGCGTCATTGTACAGTCCATTTTCTATGGCACTGACAACACGATCACGGCGCGCGCTGTGGCCGACATGGGTAACGGCTTTAGGGGTATCGGCCTTTTGCCCGATGGCGCGGGCGAGCAGGACTTCGACGACTTTGGCGACTGGAACATGAAGGGCGTGCGGTTGAATTATGTGCATGGCGGCGTGCTAACGTGGGACGGCGCGCGCGCCATGGCCCCCGCCTTGGCCGACCGTGATATGCATATCCAGATGCTTATGAACGCCGACAAACATATGGCCGATCTGGCGCCCGATATCGCGGCGCTGCCCGTCCCCGTTGTGTTTGACCACATCGGCTGGCCGAATTTGCAAAACGGGGTGCAGGATGCGGGCTTTGGTGCGCTGTGCGATGCGCTGAAATCCGGCAATGTCTATGTCAAACTTTCGGGCCTTTACCGGCTGTGCGACGCGCCATACACTGATGTCGACGCGCTGGTTGCGGCCCTTGTCGCTGCCAATCCGGACCGCTGTTTATGGGGGTCCGACTGGCCACACATCATGCTGAACGGCGCGCAAATGCCCCAAACGGCGACCCTGTGGGATGCATTCCACCGCGTTGTCACGGACACGGACACGCGCACCCGCATTCTTGTGAACAACCCCGCCACGCTTTACGGGTTCTAAAGTTACGCTGTGCGACCTATATCTAGGCAAATCCAACGAGTAAGGTTATGACTATGCGCACCCCACAGCCCGTCTTTGATGCATCCACTTCGGGCGGCAACGCCTTTGGCAGTTTGCCCGAATGGAACCTCGACGATCTCTACACCGGCGAGGATAGCCGCGAGTTGATCCGCGATATGGAATGGCTCGATAACGCCTGTTCCGGCTTTGCGACCGATTACGAGGGTAAGCTTGCCACGCTGGACGCCGCCGCCATGCTGGTTGCCGTGCAGCGCTACGAGCAGATCGACATCATCGCAGGGCGCATCATGTCCTTCGCGGGCCTGCGTTATTACCAAGCAACCACCGACAGCGACCGCGCCAAATTCATGGCCGACGCGCAGGATAAAATCACCGCCTACACCACCCCGTTGGTATTTTACGGGCTGGAATTTAACCGCCTCGACGATGCGCATCTTGCGGGGCTTCTGGATGCCAACGCCGACCTCGCCCGCTATAAGCCTGTGTTTGACCGGATGCGCGCGATGAAGCCGCACCAGTTGTCTGACGAGTTGGAAAAATTCTTGCACGATCAATCAACTGTAGGGTCTGCCGCGTGGAACCGCCTGTTTGACGAAACCATGGCGGGGCTCGAATTTGATGTGGACGGCGAGGCGCTGAACCTCGAATCCACGCTTAACCTGCTGACCGATCCTGACCGAGCGCGGCGCGAGGCAGCGTCGCACGCATTGGCCGCTGTTTTCCAAGAGAATATCAAAATATTCGCCCGTGTGCACAACACGCTCGCCAAAGAAAAAGAGATCGAGGACCGTTGGCGCAAGATGCCGACCCCGCAGACGGGTCGTCACCTGTCCAATCATGTAGAGGCCGAGGTCGTCGATGCATTGCGCAACGCTGTCGTCGCCGCCTATCCGCGCCTGTCGCATCGCTATTATGCGCTCAAGGCGAAATGGCTGGGACTGGAGCGCATGGAAACATGGGATCGCAATGCGCCACTTCCGATGGAAATCACCCGCACGGTGTCATGGGACGAGGCGGAAAAAACCGTCATGGATGCCTACGCTGATTTCGATCCCAAAATGGCCGAAATTGCCAAACCGTTCTTTACAGAAGGCTGGATCGACGCGGGCGTCAAACCGGGCAAGGCACCAGGCGCGTTTGCGCACCCCACCGTCACCACCGTGCACCCCTACGTGATGCTCAACTACTTGGGCAAACCGCGCGATGTCATGACCTTAGCGCATGAACTTGGCCACGGCGTGCATCAGGTACTGGCCGCCGAACAAGGCGAATTGTTATCCTCGACTCCGCTGACATTGGCCGAAACGGCCTCTGTTTTTGGCGAAATGCTCACGTTCCAGAAACTGCTCGAAGGCGCGAAATCCAAACAGGAACGCAAGGTCCTGCTCGCAGGCAAGGTCGAAGACATGATCAACACGGTGGTGCGCCAGATCGCGTTTTACGATTTCGAATGCAAACTTCACGCCGCCCGCGCCAAAGGCGAGCTGACGCCGGATGACATCAATGCGCTCTGGATGTCCGTGCAAGCCGAAAGCCTTGGCGAGGTGTTCGATTACGCCCCGGGCTACGAGACATTCTGGGCCTACATCCCCCACTTCGTGCATTCGCCATTCTACGTCTACGCATATGCGTTTGGCGACGGATTGGTGAACGCGCTTTACGCCGTCTACGCAGAAGGCGACCCCGACTTCAAAGAGAAGTATTTCGACATGCTGCGCGCGGGCGGGTCCAAGCACCACTCCGAATTGCTCGCACCCTTTGGCCTTGATGCATCTGACCCCACGTTCTGGGACAAGGGCCTGTCGATGATCGAAGGCATGATTGACGAATTGGAAGCCATGGAAGGGTGATCACCCTCGCCCCCTATACCGCCGCGCACCGCAATGCCCTGATGGGCGTGCAGGTGCGCGACGATCAGGTGGTGTTTTCCGGCCAACCGTCCGATGTCATCGACCTCGCGCTGCCGCAACTCGACATTCATGTGATATTGGACGGCGATCATCCCGTCGGCATGTTTCGCATCGATCACGCCTATCACACACACCACATTTTCGCAGAGGATGTCAGCGTTGGTTTGCGCACATTTGTGATTGATCAAAACGCCCAAGGGCGCGGCATCGCCAAACTGGTTTGCGCCGCGCTCAAGGCGTATTTGCACACTCAATATCCGCACATCCGCAGCGTGTTTCTAACCGTAAACCTGCGCAATCCAGCTGCACGCTACGTCTATTTGCACGGCGGGTTTATTGATACAGGCGCGCAATTCATGAACGGGCTTGCTGGCCCGCAGAACATTCTGAAACTGACGTTAGTCTAGTTCCGTCCACGGCCACGGTTTCACCTCGGACGCGGCAGTCTGGTAACGCACGGCCTTGGCCATCCAGACACCCATCGTCGTGCCGAATTCCGACAGCTGCTCATTCGGTTCACGCTTATTAAACACCATGATGACAAACTGTATCACGGCCAGCACCCACAGGATCGTTTGGGTAAAACTCAGTAACACGCCCACGATAATCATTGTGATCAGCCGCATCCAAAGGCTTTCATAATCGCTTTTGTGCTCGCTCATGTCTGTTGCCCCGCCGCAAATACCATATCCATCATCTCTTGTGTGCCACGAGAGAACGCCAGCGGGCAAGGATAAGCTGCACCCGTGGCCGCCGTCGTTTCAAAATTCTCAACCTGAAGCACGTACTGATTTACCGCAGGCCAGCGTTCGGTCACCACAGTCTGCCCGTTGTTTTCCAACACCAATTCGGCCAGATCATGCACATTGGCATTGAACGGACAGGTCAGCGTCAGCAGCCCTTTGTCCCCGTGGAACACGATCGACTGGCGCGGGTGCATGCGGATCGACACCATCGCATTCAGGGTGAAATCAGGAAACGCCGCCGCCACATGGGCAAATACATCAACTTCATTCTCGAAACGCAAATTTGCGTAAGGAATTGCCACCGGTTCTTGCCCGCTCACAAATCGCGTCGCCCCAAACGCATATACCCCGATATCGCGCAATCCACCGCCGCCCGTTTCCGGCTTGTTGCGGAAATCACCGATCGCAGCACCGTTGTCAAAGCTGAACACCGCATCCACGTGCAACAACTTACCAATAGCCCCCTGCTGCACCAACTCACGCGCGCGGATAAATTGCGGATGATGCACTATCATATAGGCTTCGGCGCAATGCTTGCCCGCACGTTCCGCCGCCTGCGCAACCGTTTCGTATTCCGCAGTCGTCAATGTCATGGGCTTTTCGCACAGGACATGCTTGCCCGCCGCCAGCGCCCGAAGCGTCCAAGGCACATGCAAATGGTTCGGAAGGGGAATATAGATCGCGTCAATCTGTGGATCAGCCAGCAACGCATCGTAATCCGTCACAACCTGCAAATCAGGAACCAAATCCACGAATGGCGCGGCTTTTGCGCGATCCGATGTGGCCAAAGCCACCAATTGCGCGCCCCGTGCGGCATGTAACGCCGGCGCCATTTGCTTTAATGCAAACCGTGACGCCCCTAATATCCCCCAACGCATCGCACAATCTCCCAGCCCAATTCCCATTGTTAGCGCAAACAGCACAGCTTGCAATCGCGCAAGCTTCCTCTTGCCATAAATACCTCCGCCGGAGGCATCGGGCTTGTCCAGGTCGGAAAAAAGGCCCCGCAAAACGGAGCCTTCTTTATCCAAGTTCACGCATTTCTACGCGTCTGCAAAGATACCACGTTTGCGTGCCAGCTCTTGCATCCGTTTCTGCAACTTCTCAAACGCCCGCACTTCAATCTGACGAATCCGCTCACGGCTCACGTCATATTGCCCGCTGAGATCTTCCAGAGTGATGGTCTCTTCTGCCAAACGACGTTGCACCAGAATATCCTTCTCACGATCATTAAGCACATCCATCGCCTCTGCCAACAACTCACGACGCACCGTCATCTCGTCGGATGCCTCGTAATCGCTCGCCGTATCGACGCTCTCATCCTCAAGCCAGTCCTGCCACTGCGTCGCGCTCTCGCCGTCGGACCCGACCATCGCATTCAACGACGCATCGCCCCCCGACAGGCGGCGGTTCATGGAAATGACCTCTTTTTCAGTCACACCCAGATCGGTCGCAATGCGCGCCACGTTCTCGGGACGCAAGTCACCATCTTCCAGCGCACCAATCCGGTTTTTCGCCTTACGCAGATTGAAAAACAGTTTCTTTTGCGCGGATGTCGTGCCCAATTTGACCATCGACCATGACCGCAGAACATATTCCTGAATAGATGCGCGGATCCACCACATCGCGTAGGTGGCAAGACGAAAACCCTTTTCGGGGTCGAACTTCTTGACAGCCTGCATCAGGCCCACATTGGCCTCGGAAATCACCTCTGCCTGCGGCAACCCGTAACCACGGTACCCCATCGCAATCTTTGCAGCCAACCGCAGGTGCGACGTGACCATCTGATGCGCGGCATCCGTGTCCTCGTGATCAACCCAGCGTTTCGCCAGCATGTATTCCTGCTCAGGCTCTAGCATCGGAAACTTCCGAATGTCCTGCATATAGCGGTTCAAACCCTGCTCCGGTGATGGCGCAGGCAGATTTTTAAAATTACTCATAAGCTTTATCCCCTCCCAATGTTTAAGGGCTTAACATGGATATGGGCCATGCGATCGGCACTTTCAAGACCGCATAGACAAAAACCATGAACCAAATATGAACATGACAGTCGTCAGTTAAAAGGGTTATGTCAGTGCGCTCACACACATGAGACGTTTGTTTCAGACGGACCCGCCAAGCCCCGTGACCAGTGCAACCATATCATCGGGCAATGCCGCCTCAAATTCCATGAACTCATCACTGACAGGGTGCACAAATCCCAGCGTCGCCGCATGAAGCGCCTGCCGCTTGAACGCGTCCACGGCTGCAACGCCGACTTCGCCCACGGCTTTTGGCGACAACTTGCGCTTACCGCCATAGGTCGGATCACCAATCAGTGAATGCCCGCAATGGGCCATGTGCACACGGATCTGATGGGTCCGTCCGGTCTCCAACCAGCATTCGATCATTGCGGCCACAGGCACAGCACCCAAGGGCTGCAAAATGCGGCTGCGTGTGACCGCATGGCGGCCCGTGGTAAACGACACCGCTTGGCGTTGTCGATCAGTCTTATGACGGCCCAAGAAGGTCTGAACCTTCAGGATATTTCCCGGATCAAACGACGTTCCCTTGATCCCGCGCAGACGTGGATCATTGGCCTCCGGTACCCCGTAGCACACCGCAATATAGCACCGCTCGACCGTATGATCCGCGAATTGCTTGGCCAATGCATGATGCGCTCGGTCCGATTTCGCCGCCACAAGCAACCCTGTGGTTTCTTTGTCAATCCGGTGCACAATGCCCGGCCGCTTCATGCCGCCCACGCCCGACAGCGTATCGCCGCAATGATGGATCAACGCATTCACCAGCGTCCCACTAGGCGTACCGGGTGCGGGATGTACAACCATACCGCTCGGCTTATTAATCACGATCAGGTCTTCATCCTCGAACACCACATCCAAGGGAATATCTTCAGGTCCGATATGGCTCTCTTCCGCCACATCAACTGTCACTGTGATCTGCGCTTGTGCCTCCACCCGAAACCGCGGGTCGGTCACAACAGTGCCATCGACAGCGACAGCGCCTGCTTCAATCAACTTGGCCAGACGCGAACGCGACAGGGACGCATCAGCTGGCACATCACGGCCCAACGCTTTGTCCAAACGTGGCGGCGGCGCATCGGCGATCTCGAATGATACAGTCGTCTGACCCATTGGGCGCATCCCTTTTATCGGCAATCTTGATCAGGGGATGTGGTACCGCCTCCCCGGCTTGAACGGGGGACCCCTGGTTCCACAAACCAGTGCTCTAACCAACTGAGCTAAGGCGGCATTGGGGTCGATTTAGCGGGATGCAAATCCGATTGCAAGGGCTTGTCATGCAAAATTCGCCCCGCATTGCTTGCTTTGGGCCCCACCCACAGGCTAGATCAGACAAAACCAATCAAATGAGGGTCCCCATGGGTATCAACGACGAACGCGACGTAGAAGCAAACATGCAAATCGGCCCCACCGACGCCGGAATGGTCCGCCTGTTCATCGAAGCCGGTGGCGTCGAAGTCCCGATGGATTTTGAACCCGAAGAAGCGGAAGAAATTGCAGAAGAAATCCGCGCCGCCGCCATGGCAGCCCGAACACTCAAATCGCGTTGAATTCCATTTGCTCAAAATACCTCGGGGGTCTGGGGGCTGGCCCCCAGACGGTCGCTCAGGCATCGCCTGAGCGAAATACAACACCCGGATCCCGTGCTGCCTGCGCGCGCACAGCCGCATGGCGCGCAATTTTAACCAACATCTGCTTACGCCGCCCGCCCGTCAACTTCGTCTCTGCCCCAATACGTATAATTTCTGCGTCATAACCATCCGCAATGATCAATCCTGTGTTGTCCGGCAATAACTCTGTTGGAAAATCCTGATCCACGGCCCAGAAAAATCGGTCTGCCCATTCCAGATAACCCTGCCATTTGTTGTCCGTTTGAAAGTCCGTTCGCGACGATTTGCATTCAATAATCCAAATCTCACCCTTCGGCCCAAGCGCCATCACATCCACGCGCAGCCCCCGTGTGGGGGTCAATTCTTCCACACTTATGAAATCCAGGGATCGCAGGTGTCGCGATACGCCACGCGCAAGCAACTGACCGGGCATTAGCGTTGGAGTGATCTGGTCATCTGGCATGACAACAAATATGAACAAACCATAAACATCGGTCAAGAGGGCTTGTCGAAACCCGCCGTTCACCCTAACTAGTGGGGTGGCGGGTTTCTGCTCTTCCCGATCGCATAAGGGTTACATTCCAGTGGCCTTAAGCAATTCCGAGGGAGCTGGCTCTGTAAGGATCTTGGTCTTTTTACCTGGCGCCCACCTGTACATACAGGTCCTCGGGAATAAATCCTTGAACGGTTGCTGCGGTTCCCGCCACCCTTATCCCATCGACAAAACCACGGGGGCCAGCCCCCGCACCCCCGAGGTATTTCGGGCAAGAGGAAAACGAATTAGGCGGCACGCGAAAGCGCGATAAATGCAATGCCCGACGTTAGAAAGTTGAGCCCGAGGAACAGCCCGATTGCCCAAAGTGCGGTGCCTGGCAATCCAGCAATCAGAAGCAGACCTAAAACCAGCGTCGCGGCGCCATTGACAGCCAGCCAGCCCCAACCTTTTTGGGGGCGATGCTGCATCGCGATGACGGATTCTGCCACACCCTGAAGTAAGAATGCGCCTCCCATCAGGGCCGTTAATCCGACCAGTCCTGTCAGTGCGAAAAATCCAAGGTAAACGCCAAGTGCCAAGTGCATCACGGCAATAAGCCCTGACAGAACGCCTGATCGCCACCCTTTTGCTTGAACCGCGTGATACAAAAGCGCGGCACCCGTCAGCAAAAACACCCAACCCAACATGGCCTTGGCTGCAATGGAAAACACCACCGGAAACAGAATTGCCAGAATGCCAAGCACGATCAATACAATGCCAGCATTGCGGAAACCTGTGCGATACGCCCGAACGGCGTCTATCACATCAGACGGGTTTGGGGTTTGGGTCATCACGCGCTCCTTTTCAGGTAAATCCTAGCAAACAGAGCGCAAGATGCAAATTTATGTGACTTACCTCGGTCCGCCAGCGGCAGAAATAGCCGCTAACGCGCACAGAAAGCCAAGCCCGATCGCCGGTTTTGGTTCACGTAGCGGGAACGTGAGACCATTCCGAGTAAGCCCAGAGCCGTCGCCGCGCTCGTCGGCTGCATGTCAGTCATCTGAACTTTTCCGCCACCGCCGTCCACAAAGCTTGGTCCGGCGATAAGCATTGCAGATGCAGCAATTGCATTAAAATTACATTGAATTTTTTGTCATAATATCATCCCGATGTTACAATGTGATACTGTAATATACATGCAAATGATGCGGGCGCCCTAGAACTGATCCGGCTGCGCCTCGCGGGCCATATGATCAAGCACGGCATTGACGAACTTCGGTTCTTTGCCGTCATGCGAAAACGCATCTGCGACCTGCACGAATTCGGCGATCACGACCTTGGGCGGCGTGTCTTTTTCCAGCAATTCGGCACCAGCGGCGCGGAACAGGGCGCGCCATGTGGGGTCGATACGGCCAATTGGCCATTTCGCCACCAATGCGCGGTCGGTCATCTGGTCAATCTGTGCCTGATTGTCGACGGCCTTGTCCATCAACAGGCGGAACGTGTCCACATCGCCTTCCTGCATCTCGATGTCGTCATAGGCTTCGCCGAAACGGTGATCTTCGAATTCGCGCACGATCTGGTCGACCATCTGGCCCGATGCTTCCATCTGGAACAGGGCTTGGACCGCGAAATAGCGGGCCGCAGATTTCATTTTGCGCAATTGATTGTTCGAAATGGTCATGCTGTGGTCTTGCCGTCCTGCGCCAATAGAAATTCAGATGTGAACCCGACTCCGGTATCGGGACGGCCCCACTTACGGCTGAGCGCGACAAGGTGCAAGGCCGCAGCGGCCGCTCCCGCACCTTTATTCATCTGCGCAGGGTCGGCGCGTTCAACGGCTTGATCGTGATTTTCGACCGTCAGGATGCCGTTGCCGATGCACACACCCTGTAAGCCCATCAGTTGCAGCGCGCGGCTGCTGTCATTGCACACAGTATCATAATGCGTCGTGGCCCCGCGGATCACACAGCCCAGCGCCACATAGCCGTCAAAGTTCGACATCCGTTCTGCGATTGCGATGGATGTCGGAATTTCGAGCGCGCCCGTGACGTCAATAAGATCATGAGTGGCCCCAGCGGCCTCGATCTCGGCCACGGCACCGGCAATCTGCATGTCATAGATGTCTTTGTAATAAGGCGACGCT
>ENA-ORXM01002825-ORXM01002825.1-marine-metagenome-genome-assembly--contig:-NODE-2825-length-18980-cov-128.135217_pt1 | contig 18980 bp, 9 predicted proteins | sample MGYA00237867_ERZ511480 | MGnify/ENA primary metagenome ERZ511480 (study PRJEB26309, sample SAMN06266103) | marine metagenome | isolation source: Algal blade | place: United Kingdom:Sidmouth, United...
GGCCCACTCACAGCAGGATTGAATACTACTGTAGACATCACCTTTATCGTAGATCCTTCATATGTAGGTACATCGATTACTAATGAAGCTGAAATTGCTGATGCAGATAATGACACTGACCCATTTAATGAGCCACCTGTCGACATAGATAGTGAGGCAGATACGGATAATATGAATGATGGACCAGAATCAGATAATGAATTGTTTGACAATGGTGACGATGAAGATGACAGTGATTTTGAGACAATCCCGCTTAATACAGAAGAAGCGAAGGTATTTGATTTAGCACTGACTAAGACAGTTAGTCCTACTACAGTATTGCCAATTGTTCCTGGAAGTGTCGTAACATTTACGATGACAGTCATTAACCAGGGAGATGTAGATGCATATAATGTGGAAGTGACTGACTTTATACCAGCAGGTCTAAGTTTAGCTGATAGTGATTGGTCACTGAATACTACCGATAATACAGCGTCAGCGACTTTAGCTGGCCCGATAGCTTCAGGTTCAAGCATGACTATTGATATATCATTCACGGTGAATGTTGATGTTATATCAGGTGCTGATATCACAAATAAAGCTGAAATCAGTGCAGCGGATGATGATACTAATCCTAATAATACGCCACCGACGGATGAGGACAGTTCACCAGATGCTGACAATACGAATGATGGTCCAGAGTCAGATGAGGAGACTGGAAATGACTCAGGCGATGAAGATGATTCTGATCCAGAGACAATCACCATTGGTGATCCTGGAACATTTGATTTAGCATTGCAGAAGGCGATGGCTGATGTTCAGTCAGGACCTATCGCACCTGGTGGAGAAGTTACATTTACATTCACAGTAGTGAATCAAGGAGATGTCGCTGCCTATAATGTAGAACTGACTGATTTCATACCTTCAGGTCTGAGTCTAAACGATTCAGATTGGACGGAGAATAGTGCTGCCGGTACTGCTGTGCATACCATTGCTGGGCCGATAGCGGCTGGAGAGGCGGTGAGTGTAGATATCACCTTTGATATCAATCTTAATATAGCGGCTGGTACATCCATCACTAACAGGGGTGAGATCAGCGCTGCTGATGATGATACAGATCCGAATAACACAGCACCTACAGATGTAGATAGTACGCCTGATGATGATGATACCAATGATGGTAATGAGATAGATAACGCCACGGATAGTGCTAATGGTGATGAGGATGATTCTGACCCTGAGACCTTCGTCGTAGGCGAAGCGTTTGATTTAGCATTAACTAAAGTTGTATCTGGTGATCAAGTACTTCCGGTAGAGGCTGGAGATCTTCTGACATTTACGATTAGCGTCATTAACCAAGGTGGTGTCGATGCTTATAATGTAGAAGTCACGGACTTTATACCAGCTTCGCTTATCCTCGCCGATAGTGACTGGACGGACAATAATGATGGAACTGCCAGCATAGTTATAGCTGGCCCAATCACTGCGGGTTCTTCAGAATCAGTAGAGGTGACCATGGTGATCAGTCCTTCATTCACGGGATCATCTGTGACTAATGAGGCTGAGATCAGCGCCGCTGATGACGATACGAATCCTAATAATTCACCACCTAGCGACTTCGATAGTACTCCAGATGGAGATAATACCAACGATGGTCCAGAGTCAGATAATGCTACTGATAACGCTGGTGGTGATGAGGATGATAGTGATGCAGAGATTGTACCTCTCGGACAGGAAATCGCGGAAAACTTTGATTTAGCCTTAGTCAAGAATTTGGCTGCTACTCAAGCGACACCGATAGAGCCTGGAGATTTAGTCACATTCACTATCTCAGTTATTAATCAGGGTAACGTGTCTGCTTACAATGTAGAAGTCACTGACTTTATTCCGACAGGTCTGACACTATCTGATAGTGACTGGACCGACAATAATGATGGTACGGCAAGTATTGTCATAGCTGGTCCGATAGCTGTCGGTGGATCTAATAGTATAGATATTGATTTTGTGGTCGATCCGTCTTTCGTCGGCACGAGTATTACTAATGAAGCAGAGATAAGTGCTGCTGATAATGATACGAATCCGAATAATGAGGGGCCTGTCGATATAGATAGTACGCCGGATGATGATAATACGAATGACGGTCCAGAAATGGACGGCGTGACAGACGGTAGTAACGGTGACGAAGATGATAGTGATCCTGAGACGATCCAAATATTGACGCCTAATCAAGATCGCTTTGATCTTGCATTAGTAAAAGCTGTAGCTACATCTCAGAGCACTCCAATACTTCCTGGAGACGACGTCACGTTTACCATCACAGTATCTAACCAAGGTAATGTGGCTGCGTTTAACATCGAAGTCACTGACTTCATACCAGCTGGCCTGACATTAGATGATAGTGATTGGACCGACAATAATGATGGTACAGCAAGTATTGTCATAGCTGGTCCGGTGCAGCCTAATGCAGATGTCAGTGTGGATATTGATTTAGTATTGGACGCTGATTATGCAGGAAGCAGCATCACGAATGAAGCAGAGATAAGCTCAGCTGACGATGATGTGAATCCGAATAATGAGGCACCCACGGACGTAGATAGTACGCCAGATGCAGATAATACCAATGACGGTCCAGAGACGGATGGTTCGACTAATGGAGCTAATGGTGATGAGGATGATAGTGATCCAGAGACAGTGCCAGTATTGAATACTGACCCGTCTGATCCTAACTTTGACTTAGCATTAACTAAAGTGGTATCTGCTGATCAGGTGTATCCTGTGAATACAGGTGATCTGGTGACATTCACCATCACAGTATATAATCAAGGTGATGTGCCTGCTTATAATATTGAGTTAACAGATTTCATTCCTGACGGATTGATTGAGAATGATATTGATTGGACTAATAATAATGATGGTACGCTAAGACATTTAGTACCAGGTCCATTAGCACCAGGTACCTCGACAAGTGTCGATGTTACATTCATAGTGAGTCCAGCATTTACTGGTACATCAATCACTAATGATGCGGAGATCAGCTCAGCTGATGATGATACGAATCCAAATAATGCGCCACCTGTAGATGTGGATAGCACGCCAGATGCCAATAATGGTAATGACGGAGAGATGATTGATAATGAGATCAATGGACAGAATGGTGACGAAGATGATAGCGATCCTGCCACGATTGAGCTGGGACAGGCGCCCATATTTGATTTGGCGCTGACTAAGCAGTTGTCGAGTCTACAGCCTACGCCAATTAATCCTGGTGACTTGGTCACATTTACGATGACAGTCATTAATCAAGGAGATGTAGCGGCGTATAATGTAGAGATCACTGAATTCATACCGACAGGTCTCTTTGAGAATGATACTGACTGGACGAATAATAATGATGGCACGATGTCCATCGTTTTGGCCGGGCCTATAGAAGCAGGTACATCTCAGACAGTCGATGTGACTTTCATTGTCAGTCCTGCTTTCATGGGTACATCACTGACTAATGAAGCGGAGATCAGCGCAGCTGATAATGATACGAATCCTAATAATCAGTCACCAACTGATGTGGATAGTACACCTGACGCTGACAATACTAATGATGGTCCTGAGACGGATGATAGCGTAGATGGTAGCGCGGGCGATGAGGATGATAGTGATTTTGCTGAGATCATGATCGGAGACACGGGCTTAGCCTTAGAATTTGATTTGGCTATTGATAAGAAGATCAGCAGCAATCAGTCACTTCCTGTACAACCTGGAGACGATGTGACATTTACTATCACGGTATATAATCAAGGTGACGTAGATGCTTACGATGTGAATGTCTCAGACTATGTTCCTACAGGTTTGGAGCTGAATGATGCAGCATGGACAGAGATTTCAGGTATCGCGACTATTAATATTGCGGGTCCGATATCAGCGATGAGTTCTATGAGTATCGACATTACATTCACCATTAGTGAGAGCTTTGCAGGTCAGAGTATTGTCAATGAAGCCGAGATCAGCTCTGCCAGTGGTATCAATGGCACTCCAGTCACTGATGTAGATAGTACGCCTGATAGCGACCCTAATAACGATGGAGCGCCTATTGATGACGAAATTGATAATAGCAATAACGATGAGGATGATGCTGACTTCGCGCTACTGACTGTGACCAGACCTGAATTATGTGGTACCATAGCTTGTAACGATAATGTTCAGATCAGTCTTGCATCATGTGAGTTAGAGATCACGCCTGATATTCTTTTGGAAGGTCCATCAGCCAATGCTCCGTATGAGGTAATGGTCTATGACCTGAATGATACCTTAATCGGTAACATAGTAAATGGTAATCATGTCGGAGAGCCACGGAAATACACCATATCATGTGGGAGTAATTCTTGCTGGGGTACTGTGACTCTGGAATACAACAGATTACCACAGATTCCAACGCTATGCGATAGTTATGTTCCTGAGCAAGCCGTGAGTTTCACTGGAACACTGGTGGATGGTGAGTCAGAAGAAGTGTTAGTCGCTGATGTGTTCGGTTCGATCGATTGGTTCCAGGAAGTAATTCCGTTCACCGTATTCGAAGATTGCCAAGAGGTATTCTTAGATCTGGATTGGGACTTCAAGTGGAACTGTGGCTCAGCTAAGAATCCTGACTGGTGCGATACTGGAGTCCAGTTCGCTGTACGGGATGCTAATGGAGTATTCTATACGTCACCAGTGGGTGTTGCCTACATAATTGAGAATTTCAACTTGACTCAAGCGGTACTAGATGACCCCAAAGGTCTATCGCTTACTCAAGGTGACTATGAGTTATTGATCGTACCTAATATGGAGACAGCCACCCAAGGTAATGGATGGGAAGCGAGAGGTAACTATACAGGGACCATCAAGTTTAGCGCATGTGAATCTAACTGTGAAACTTGGTGTGGAGCTGGTGCACCTGACGCATTCGTGACCCTTGAAGAACTGAGTGAATTATTAGAGTCTGGATGCTATCCAAATGTTAGAGGTGAGATCAGAGAGGTGCGTGAGCAGTATGGTGATATGTGTGATGGCGTGGTGAATGTGAAGTACTACGCAGACGTAGTCATCCATGGAAAGAGCCAGAAAAGCCTACTGATGGATCAATCATATGCGATAGCACCATTAGCTCTGACTGAGATAGTGGGACCTGTACAAGTAGCATTGGACTGTGGAGACGATTCCACGCCTGAAGCTATCTTAGCGCTGACGGGTAGTGGCAGTCAGGCTTACCCATGGTTCATAGATATACATAATCCTGTAGTAGATTCTGTCTGTGTGCAAGAGATGTTAGTACACTACGAGGTAGCCAGAGATACAGTACAGAAGATGGTAGAGATTAATGGCGTATGGGTGCTATTAGATGTCATAGAGAAGGACCTGAAGGATTCGACCAGATGTATCCAGAAGGAGGCAGTATTGAGAGATTCTATAGTGCCAGTCACAGACCAGTTCTGTAACATCTTGACAACTTATGACGATGTAGAATTCGCTGCATGTGGTGATGGTAAAAAGATCATCAGGACTTGGACGGTTATCGACTGGTGTACTGGGGAGTCAGTCAATAATCTTACACAGACTATAGAGGTTAGTGATAAGATAGCTCCAGTGATAGTAGAGGCAGTAGCTGATGCGACTGTCAGCATCGAAGCTTGGACATGTACAGCTAAGTATAGAGTATCAGATGTGAATGTGACAGACAATTGTTCTGAAGAGATCAACATCAAAGTCGCCAGTTCTGAAGGAATATATGATGAAGCTAACGGCTACCTGATTGACCTAAAGCCATCAGCTGATCCGATTGAGGTAATTTTATCCATCGCTGATGCTTGTGGTAATACAGTGAGGGATACATTTAACCTGACCGTCACCGACGCTGTACAGCCTGTTATGGTATGTGTAGATAATGTGCAAGTATCGCTGACATCTGCTCCAGGTGATACAGATGGTGGAGTGGCCAAAGTGTTTGCTTCATCCCTTGATGGAGGATCGCATGATGCTGGATGTGGTACAGTGACCACATGCGTAATACGCCAGATTGACTTTGAAGCGCCTATTATTGGAGCTGATGGAAAGCAGCTATTTGTAAGTCATGAGGGAGTACAGAAAGCAGCTTACCATTACAATAATGGATGTGCATCTGACGGATTTTTGACATCAGAAACGCTGGATAAATTTGGAGCTGTAGCCACCAGGGATACATTAGAGTATGTTGTGTGTAAAGATTTTGTGAAGTACTGTTGTGCAGATCAGGGTGAGCAAGATGTTGTACTGATTGCCTCTGACAAGGCTGGTAATGAGAATCATTGCGCATCATCAGTGACAGTAGTCGATAAGTCTGCAGCGTTGCTGGTTTGTGAAGACATCACTATCACGTGTTTAGATAACTTGGATGAGATTCCTACTGCGCGGCCAGTAGCTGCTGCGTGTGGAGAAGCTTCACTCAACATTATAGAAGATGCTCAGGTGAGCAGCTGTGGTGATGGACAAATCATCAGAGAGTACTGGGTAGATAATAATCTGGACGGTGAACTTTCAGCTGGCGATGCTTATTGCAAGCAAGTAATCACCGTAATACCTGGAGATGCAGGTAGATTTGATCCTTATTCGATCAAGTGGCCTAAGCACCATACAGGCGAAGTGATGATCGGTGTCAACTTAGAGTGTAATGACGATGAGCTGACAGTAGCTGATGATTATACGGTAGCGATGGGTGGTGTATTAAGTTGCTCTGCGACAGATGTACATGTCTTACCAGTCTGGTGTGAAGCGGCTTGTGGCCTGATAGGCGTGAGTGCTGATGTAGATACAGTCGTTGCTTCTGATGCTTGCTATAAAGTCATTAAGAGATGGACAGTGATTGACTGGTGTACGTGGGAAGCTAATGGCAGCCGAGTTGATGACGAAAATGATCGAGCCAGAGATGCCTTCCAGGCTGTAGAAGATTGGGCTCAGGGAGAGTGCGATGGTTGTGCTGAAAATATCAGTATTGATCCCGTCTACTTGAGGTACACGGATGTAGATGTCGATGGCTACTATACTTATGATCAGGTGATTAAGGTGGTGGATGACACTGCGCCAGAAGTCTTGGCAGCGGATGTCGTCGTGAACACCAGTGGAGGTGCGATTAGCAAATCGGATGATACTCAGTGCACTGGCATTGGTACCGTATCAGCCAGCGCATCTGATCTTTGTAATGGTGAGTCAGTAGCTGCTGAGCTCATACGATGGTCCATCGCCTACGATAATGGGGAGACCACGACTCGTCATAATGCAACTGGTGCCGATGTCACTATAGATACGGAGCTGGGTAGTCCTGGCGAAGTACACACTGTGACCTTCAGCGCATCAGACGGATGTGGTAATACGAGCACTGCAGTGAGCCAAGTCACCTTTGGTGACGAAAAGGCACCGACGCCAATTTGTATTTCAGGAGTGACGACAGCCTTCATGAGCGAGACTGGTGATGTGGCTATTTGGGCGAACGATTTTGACTTAGGAAGTTTCGATAATTGTACGGATGTACATTTCTCTATCGTACCTACTGGAGACACGCCTGCACACCCAGATTCTGCTGCATTCGTCGATCAGGCGAGCATTACCTTTGATTGCGAGGATGCTTCTAATCTGTATGAATTAGACTTATACGTATGGGATGCCAGTGGAAATACTGACTACTGTACAGTACAGGTCTTGATTAATGGTGAGTGTGACCGTGAGAATATGGGAGCATCCATCACCATAGCGGGTCAGATTGAAACTGAATACGGAGATCATGTGGATGAGGTAATCATGACTATCGAAAGTCAATTAGCCGAGTATCCTAAATCACAGATGACGACCGAAGATGGATTATATTCATTCCAGTCTAATCCGACGGATGCTAATTACAGAATCTCAGCTAAGAAGGATGTAGATCCAGTGAATGGCGTCACCACCTTGGATATCGTACACATTCAGAAACATATCTTAGGTACTGTAGAGTTCGATAACGATTACAAATACATAGCAGCTGATGCTAATGGTGATCAAAAGATTTCTGCAGCTGATATAATTCAACTTCGTAGACTTATTCTTGGGGTTCAAGAGAGTTTTATTGGAAATGAAAGTTGGAGGTTTGTGGATAGAGATCAGGATATGACGACAGGTTCTCCATGGCCGTTTGTTGAAATCATCAATATCATCAGCGTAACAGATGATCAGATGAGTGAAGACTTTATAGCTGTGAAGATCGGCGATATCAATGGTAACGCTACTGCTAATGCAGCTATGAGAGTCGAGACCAGGTCAGTAGGAAGTTTGATGTTATTAATTGATGATGTCAGGGTTCAGAAAGGCGATCGGATAGAGATTCCTGTAAGGGCAGAGCAGTTCGATGCGATATCAGGATTCCAGTTTACTATAGAAACTTCGGATATAGTCATCGAGAGCATACAGTCTTCTGGTTTAGAAGTGAGCACTGATAACTATGCGCTTAGTAACGAAGGATTGTCGATGAGTTGGCATGCGGAGGAGATGGTTTCTGAGGAAGACGTCTTATTTATCATGACAGCTACGGCCCAGCAGAACGGTCTATTGAGTGATATGATCTCATTAACGTCTACTAAGGTCAAGGCTGAAGCATATCAGAGCGAAACCTTTAACCTTCTGGATGTAGAAATGGATGTGATTTCACCTTCTGCGGAGAGCGTTTTCGCCCTCTATCAGAATGAGCCGAATCCATTTATTACTCAGACTAAGATTGGGTTTGACCTACCTCAAGCAGGGACTGCTACTTTAAGTATCCTCGATGCTGATGGTAAGTTAGTGAAGTCATACAGTGATATCTACGAGAGTGGATATAATGAGATACGATTAGAAAGAAATGACATCAATGTTTCAGGAGTCGTATTCTACCAATTAGAAAGTGGTGAATACAGCTCTATGATGAAAATGATAATTTTAGATTAATTGATTTGATTTCAATACTTGGTCAGTACTTTTAGTTAAGTGCTGGCCATTTTTTATTTAGTGCAAGGTGTAATATCCACTTCAAATTCAAAACCATGGACAACTTCAAATCCTGGATTTAAATGGCCTTCACGACCAGGAAACACACTAATGCCTGGCTGATCCACGCGAGCGGTAATGGATATGGTATCCACATCTTGATACACTGTATAGGCTGTGACCTCAGTCAGCTTTAGTGTGTCACCAAAACAAGCGACATGACACGGGGCGCAAGCAGAACCTCCACAGTCAATATCAATTTCTTGTCCATCCATGATTCCATTTTCACATGAATAACAACTGCCATCATCAATAACTGCATCTGCCTCAAAATTAAGTGCCGATGGATCGGTGCAACCTTTCTTTACTCGGTTTTGACCCCTTAAAAGAAAATTGTCAAATGCAATCATACCTGTCCAGTCACCACTATTCCCATCTGAATAAATAAATCTAATTTGAAATTCTGAATGACCATAAGCATCCATATTCAAATTAATATGCTTGACACAGGTCACGTCCCATATATCGAACCAAGGGCAGTTATCCTCTTGCTCATCTATGATGATGATCCAATCATTCCCATCCCAAACGTCTATCCTTAGATGACTACCATTAGCGCCTTTTACATCAGCGAACGTATGAAAAATATAATCTAATTCGAGCTTCACTTCTTGGTATGGGCTGAGATCATATACTGCACTATACATCTCGATGATCCCCGTATACTCAGCACTCGTGATGATGTCATCATCAAAGTAAGCCATACAGCTGCCATCAATGCTCAGGCTGCTGTGTTTATTTTCTTCCTTGCCGTAATTTTCTATCTGCCGATTGTCATTACCTATGGACCAGTCGTATGGATAGGGGAAGTACGACTGATTAGTAGAAGCTATATCCCAGTCTAATGGTAGCCGACAGTCATTAAAGTCCTCTAACTCATATAGATCACAGCTACGATTAGGACTTATATAGTTTACAGTTTTGCTGCAAGATTTGATGCCGTCATTCATTGTATACAGCTCTACATCTATAGATTGACGTTGAGTGGATATGAGCTGACTGATGCTCAAGGTCTGAGGGCTGCTAGAAAAGTGCCTGACGTATTGGATACCTGCTATATCAATATAAAGAGGCGTGCCAGACTGAGCCTCGTGGTGTAAGACAAGATTCAGCTCGTACTGACTTAGCTCTCCGGGTATGCAGTCATCGACCTGTATATCTACAATTTCAAATTGCTGATCAAGGGAAGTGTGAAACAGTAACTTAGTAGCACTGGAGTGATCGCCATTCACGCAATTGTTGCTAAGCGATATCTCATATTCTTGACAAGGTGGGAAAGGATGATTGATAAACATTTCTGTATCAGATGTGATCGAATCAATCACCACAGATTGATTATTGAGATCTTTAAGTATCAAATGAAATTGTCCATCCGCTATCGGATCCCAGTTCAGATCTATTGATGTAGCGGTGAGAGATAGTAGACTTATGTTCTGCACAGCAGGACACATTGCTGTTCTACAGTTGGACAGACATTCAGCTTCATTTACGAATTGGTTGACCTGCATGATTGAGCTGGATGACCATTGTGTACTATTAGTAAGCGTCGGAGACATGATAGTAGCGGAGCCTGCGGGGTCATGATAGCAACTAAGATTATGGCCCATCTCATGCGCACAAATGACTCGCCTCTTCCAGTCAGCCATTTGCATTTCCTCAATAACATGATATTGCCGATCACTGCAAGTACCTCCCTGGTGTGCATAGCCTACATAGCTACGATCGAGATCTTTATGAAGGTCCCTAGCTGTCAGTAACTGACCCATATCGTGGTCAGAAGCAAATCCACCCGTTTGTGCCCATTCTGCAAAATCATCTAGGAGCAGCACCGCATCAGCAGATGCAGTCCACGGATCACAAGTTGCACAAGTGGATATGACGTGTTCTTTAATTTTGAAATTGATGTCAGCAGCAAATTGATTTTTAAAGTCAGCACTAACCATGTTGAGGACATGAAGACTCTGATCAATAGCGAGCTGCGCATCATGAAAATATTGACTTACGTAAGCGTAATCTATGGCGACGGATAATGCTATTTCCACACAGTCTGCTGCCTCTGTCACTCGTTTTGTGATTCGTTCATTTAGCTTAGATTTTTGTTGATGAGCACAGGTGATTTGAAGTGGATAGCTGAACTTATTGGCATCGTAGACCAGATAGCGATGGTCCGTGTCAGAGTCTGGCTGCCTTATTGGCTCTATATAATACTGTTGCTCTTTTGTAATAATCAGTGCGGAGAAATGGTCTGAAGATAAGCTAAGGGTGACTGAAGATGTAGAGTCCCCTTCTAAATGTCCTTGATAAAACTTCATGGTATGACTATTAGTCACTTCATGTATTTTATTACTTCGGACCAGTGTGGAAGTGTAGTCATCAGATAGCAATTTTACCTCGGTGAGTATCAGTTCCCAGCGTTGAGCGTTATCGATCTCAAGTATGAGATGATTCAGATCTTTCTGATTGACTGCCTTGATGATGCGATCATCTATTTGGAATATTTGTGTCTGCTCTGGTACGACTGATTTATGCCCTACACTCTTGACATCAGAGTTAGGAGAAGCTGAAAGATGGATAAGCTCCTGCGAGTAAGCAACGGAAAAAGGTACTGAGCAGTATAAGGCGACAGCAGGGCATAGCAGGAGCAGTCGCTGAATTAGTGTATAATTCATAGCGTCAAAAGGTGTTTAGTCTACGCTCCAGAACATACAATGTAAGTGAAATTCAAGCCATTTACACAGCTGATCTACAAATTTCTACAAATAGACTACATTGAATACTTAGATACCTACAAATAGATTACATATGTTATGCAAACTGCGCTTCAGTCTTAGCGATAAGGGTATAAGAAGTTGTTAGTTTTTTGATGGCAGTGTCTATCCACGCTTCTCTTTATCACGATTGACAACGGTCATCACCTGATTGACTTTTAAATTTTTACCTATGATGATTCTATCAGGGTTCAGCACGTAGAGTTCTGGTGTATGATCTACATAGTACTTGCCATATATCGAGCGATTAGAGGGGTCATGGACGTTCGTCCAAGTCATATTATTCTTTTTGATATAGTTCTTCCACTTAGTGTCGTCGGTATCTATGGCTATGGCATACACATCTATGTCCTTACGGCTATGCTGATTGTAGAAGTCGACTAATTTGGGCGTTTGCTCCATACAGTGTTCGCACTCGGGATTGTACATGTATACGATGAGGTATTCAGCTTTCTTATCCAGTAGTGTCTGCGGATTCCCCTCAGGATCGGTGGATGTGACATTGGGCGCCTGATTACCGATCAAGCTACCAGCCATCTCTGTGGCTCTTTGTTGGAATCCATATATGGAGACACTATCCACCCAAAATGCTTTATCATGGGTAAAGTATCGCTGGATGATTCTGGTAAGCACCATCTCAGGATCCATAAGAGTCGTTTTAGTTGGCTCGTAAGTTAGTGGTACCCAATTAGCGAAAAATTTAAAAAAGTCAGGGTAGGGCTCTGCTCGGTCTATGAGCCATATAGCAGAGTTAGTCACAGAGTCGGGGTGCTGCTGTGTCAGTTCGTCCATATATCGTTTGAGCTTATTAAATATCACTGGTGTCCGTAGCAGGCGTGCATCTCCAAAATCTACATTAGCCCAGAAATCTTTTCTATAGACAGCTAGTCTGGCATCCTCATCTAAATCCATGCGAGGATCAGGATTCTGGCCCGACTTTTTGAACGAGGTATATAGTGAGCCAGGATGATCACTGAAGGTCTTATTTAAGTGAGATTTTCTCTGATCGACTAATGCTGTTTGTTTGGCTTTAAGCTCATCATAGGCTGAAGTACCTTCTTGTACCGTTTTTAACTCTTCCGCTATGGCAGCGAATTGGGGACGCAGACTTTCTTCAAATCTCATATTGTCATACAGCAGCTCATTATCGATGCTGCCTGATACTTTCATGGTATTAAGTACATCGGCCATTTCGACATCGATGGTAAAAGATTGGTCCTCTCCCAGCAAGACTTGAAAATTTCTATTGTTGGAAAAGTAAACGAAGTAGTGGCCTTGCGGATAGCCATTTGGTTCGTTAAAAGAAAGTTGGCCCTGAGCACTGACCGTGGTAGAGTCCATCCTGAATCTCTGATCACCTAATATCCCAATCAAAAATGCGCTGCCAGCAGGTGCTCCGATAGCACTGATCTTGATATCAGCTGCACTACCCATGACAGGATCTCTTGTCGCATCAGCTGAGGAGGTCAGCTCATTAGACTGAGTACGAGGATTATAGTTGCTGGACTGTGCATTGGCTGACTGATCACTCTTGCATGCAAGCATGAGGACGGAGGTGACAGATATGATTAATAGTAAAATGAATGATAGACTCTTGTTACACATATTAATGGTAATAGTTATACGAATTTATTAATTCTATTAGATATAATCATATGAACGAGATGATATATCAAATCAATCGCTGCATGGATAGCTATTTGTGACTCACTAATAAAAAAAAAGTATGTACGGCCAGTTGCCGCACATACTTTTGCTTCTCATCATTTCATGAGCTCCAGCCGCGTCTGTGTGAATTCCTATGAAGCAGATATGTTCAGCTTCAAAGAGATATCATCATTGATGGCTTTGTCTTTCAAATTGTCAAAGAATTTATCGCTTCCATATTTAACATTAAATTCTGTTCTGTCAATGGTAAATGGAGGAGAAGTAACTTGTACGCCTGATGCTGTAACGTTAATCTTGGTCTTAAAACCCACTTGCTTAGTCACATCCTTGATGGTCAAGTTACCGTAGACGAGGTGTGAGGCAGCAGGATCTCCAGTGACACTGGTAATCTTAGTGATCTCAAACTTGCCTTGAGGAAATTTAGTTACGTCGAAAAAATCCTCATTTTTAAGGTGGCCTTCTAAATCACCTTGCTTATCAGCAGCAAGATCAGTATTCTTTATTGAATTCATATCAATAGTGAATGAACCTCCCGTGACCTGACCGTCTTCTACAGCAATCGAGCCATCTGACAGGTTCAGCGTGCCTGAGTGATCTCCGCCTATCTTTGAGCCTGTCCACATGATGGCAGAATTGGCAGTATTGACTTGATAGCTTTTACCAGTGGCTACTGCGGCTTTACCAGCTTCTGTGGTAGAGGCCTCTTCTCCTGCAGGCTTACTATTACATGAGAATAGCAGTGCCAAGGATATGAATAATACTATGATGTTTAAACTTTTCATTTTGTTGATGTTGAATTTTGATAAAATATGAGATAACAACGTATATCCTTACAAAGTGTTTTAGAACGTGAATTAATTATTGATTATCACTATTTAACAAATGTAGTGCAACTTTAATATGATGAATATTCGGTAAATTTGATTTGCTTGAATACTTATCTGAAAGCCTATAACGTTCAGACACAGTCGCACTTTTCATTAAAAAATTTTTCATGCTAAACATTAGCTTTTTATTTATGCAGGCAACCCCTCCCACAGAAGAGGAAATCGGCACCTACAAAAGACTTATTGACCTCATCTTGAAGGGAGGCCCGTTAGGTATGGTGATCGTCAGCGTACTTCTGGTCCTGTCTGTCATGGCTCTGTATATTTTCATAGAGAGATGGCTAACAATCAAAAAAGCTTCAAAAATAGATCAAAATTTTATCAATAATGTCAAAGCAGCTGTCGCCACTGGAAATATTGAGGGGGCTAAGGCTTTATGCCGATCGACAGATTCTCCTATAGCGCGTATGGTGGAAAAGGGGGTCATGCGCATTGGTAAGCCACTGAGAGATATAGATGCCGCCATAGAGAATGTTGGTAACTTAGAAGTATTCAAACTGGAAAAGGGGCTTTCCACCTTAGCAAGTATCGCAGGAGCAGCGCCAATGATTGGATTCTTCGGTACGGTGACTGGGATGATACTGGCCTTTTATAAGATGGCTACCGAATCAAATGTAACACCAGATGTGCTAGCTGATGGAATATACCAAGCACTGATTACCACAGCATTTGGACTTTTCGTCGGTATATTAGCTTTTGTCGGCTATAATTTGTTAGTAGCGAGTGTTGATAAGGTTATTTTTCAGATGGAGCGTACCACGATTGACTTCATGGATATGCTACAAGAACCCGTCGCGTAGGTATGGGGATGAAGCGCAGAAATAAGGTAAGTGCAGAATTTAGCATGTCGTCACTGACTGACATCATCTTCCTGTTGCTTATATTTTTCATGCTCACCTCTTCTCTGGTTCAGATCAGTGTAGATCTGCCGGAGTCTGATTCTAAGACCATAGCGCCCACGGATTTCACAGTCATGATGACGGTGGATGGAAGCACGACTTATAATGGAAAGAAGATAAAGCTCAAGGACATTAAATCTCGTATAAAAGAAGATTCAGCCGATATGGATAATGTAAAGAATGCCACTATAGCCATCGTCGCAGAAGTAGGTGTACCATGGAAAAAAGTCAATGAGATTATAGAAATATCTAATAGCCTTAGAATGAGAGCGATCATTGCGACACAGCCAAGAAAATAGATAGTGGGAATCAAAAAGAAAAATAAAGTCAATCCTCAGTTTAGCATGTCATCCCTCACAGATATCATCTTTCTGTTGTTGATCTTTTTCATGCTAACCTCATCGTTGATTATACCCAATGCACTCAATCTTAAGCTGCCAGGTAAATCGCGTGTCCCTCCCAGTGTCACACAGAAGCCGACTAATGTCAGTATCTCCAGCAGTGGCAAATACTCCATAAATGGAAAGCCTGTCAGTTTGGCCAATCTCGATAAAGCTGTCAAGCAAATTAAAAGGCAGGGCAGGGATGTGAGTATTACCATAGCGCCACATCCTAAGGTAGCTAATGAGCACGTTGTAGCTGTCCTTGACATAGCATTTCGGTATAAGGTGGAGACAGTCCTCACGAATTATAGATAGGTAGTATACTCATAGCATCTTGGCTGCGCAGCGTGAAAGTGTTACAGCACAATTAAAATGTTTAGTCTTCAAAGGTTTCATAATTCTATTTTGGGTGGCTGGGGAAGTTCAATTCAACAATTAAAAGACGATTAGCCAATATTGACTTGGTTGCCACTATCGCTATGCAATATACAGGGCAGGATGATCCTGATGTCCAAAAGAGTCTAGCCCAAATAGCGGTCATAGGTCGATATCAATATTCTACAATCCAATCTCCTAAGCTGTGTGGTGAACTTCCAATAGATTTTAAAATATTATAGCTTAATACCAAGCTCGTTTAGCTGCTATTATGTGTGTCTTATAGATATTAACATTATTCTGAATAAGGATAATTATGATGATATAATCTGCAATATATTCCTAATAAAACTCAAGATTGATTAGATTTAGGTGATAAAACGAAAACTAAAATTCGCTGTTGACAGATGTAGTGAATTTTGATTGAAATATATACTATTTGTAGGGTAGGATAAAATAGACATGAGCCGATATCAAGCGTCTTAATTATGAAACCGAGTAAGTGCGCCATCTACAAGAGCTAAGTAATAGATTTCAAACCAAGATGAAATGACAAAGAAAGTATTATTAATAGAGGATAATGAGGGGGACATAAAACTCATAGAAGAAGCTATCACCGATAACAACCTTTCAATAGATTTAGAGCTATTGAAGGATGGAGGTCAAACCCTGCAATATGTAGAAGAGAAGATTAGTGGAGGCTATGTTGATCTACCTGATCTCATTATTATGGACCTCAACCTCCCCAAAGTTCAAGGTAAAGACCTATTGAAGGTTTTTAAGAAGGATACGATCTTGAAGCAGATACCGATTATTATATTGACGACGAGTAGCCTCAGCGCCGATATCAATGAGTGCTTCAGTTCTGGTGCTAATGCTTACCTTATCAAGCCTATCGACATCATTGAGTTTTTCGACATGATTTCCATGATAGATAAGTTCTGGTTCAGAATCTCCTGTCTACCTGAGCTAAATTAACGATCAAGATTAACTTAACTTCTCTTTAGAGCATAAGAGCCATCTAATATGATATGCTTACTACATGGAAGCTCTTCCTGAGCACATTATAGTCAGTTAATTATTATCTCTAAAATCATAATTGAAACTTTACATAAAAGTTGCTGCTACTCTATAGGACTGATAAATATCCTTAAAAAGAATCAGCATAATACTCTTTATCCAATCTATCAAAACATAAATCGCTACTACCTACACTTAATATCATGACGTCTGCTTAGGCATGTTCAGTAGTAGTAATTAAATTCAGAAGTAAGAGAACTGTTGGTTAAGCTGATATGACTTTAGCACTTTTAGGTCAAAATCTGCACAAATACTTGGGTATAATTTAATTCTGTCAAATACCTTCAGGTTGCTTTTTATCAAGATTAGATTCGTTACACCGTTTATTGCTAAAAACCCATAAAAGTGAGGAAATATTTCAGGGTAAACGTGTTCAAATTAAATCAAGACTATCAATTAATAGACTAAACTTCCCATATGAATAGGGTCTTATTAGTAAAAATCTCTTTAGAATCGTAAAGGGATTTTTAGAAGTGGCGGCTGCCTGCCAGGTACCCGGAGGGGATTAGCTGGCATAGCATTTTTGCTTACTTTTTTTGCAATTGAAAAAAGTAAGGCCCGCACGGCGAGTGCAAGTAAGCTTTGCATCTAAAAAATGTGTTTATGCTTTACTTCTGAATACCCCTGCTTAGTATTTTAGAAGATTATGGGAGAGTTAGTACCGAGATATAGAAGACTTTGTAATATGATCTTACAAAAGCATGATGAACTCTCGTAAGCTTTGATTTTCCTGAAGCTTAAGTTTTTTCCTGATTCGATATCTTGTCATCTGAATACTCTTAATCTCTACATTGAGCAGCTGGGATATCTCGTAATTATCTAAATTTAGCTTAATGTAGGCACAATGCTTCAGGTCCAAGGCGGTCAGCTTAGGATTGATCTTAGTCAGCCTCTTGAAGAAATTAGGGTCGATATTCTCAAATAATCTTTTGAATTCATCATGCGAGTCCTGCTCATTCTGGATCGCGCTAATACTCCTATCGAGCTTTTTCATTTTTTGAAATACGTCAGGCTCATCAATATAAAGCTTGACGGTTTTATAAGCATCATCGTACATCTTTTTAATATCATAGATCTGCTTACTGATTTTATTAGAATCTAATTCGAAGGAAAGTAGCCGCCTGTGTGTGGTATCTATTTCTTTAGCGTGCTGCTGCTCGCGGAGATCGATAAGTTCTGATTTAAGTTCGAGTGATTTTTCGAGCTCTGTCTTTTGTTGCTTGATGATAGAGTTTAGCTCCTGTAATTCGTCCTTCTGCTTCTTGAGTTGCCGCTTGGCTCTGTGGAGCTTGAGGGCGCTATTTACTCTGGAGAAAAGTTCTATTTTCCTCACGGGTTTGTTCAGAAAATCGACACTACCAAAGGTGAATGCTTCTTCCAGCACCTTTTCATCTTCTAAGCCTGTGATGACGATGATTGGCATTTCATCATATCGAGGGTCATTCTTCAACACCTTCAAGACATCCATACCACCCATCTGGGGCATTTGCCAGTCCAAAAGCATGATGTCCACCTTATTATTATTGAGGAAATCAGCGACCTGATCGCCATCGTCTAATTCATTAAAAATGTATTCTTCTTCGCCTAAATACTCTTTGTAAAGTATCCTGTCGAATTCTCTGTCATCTACGATGAGAATTGATGCACCCTTCATATCAGCTATTTATATAAATGTACACAAAACCCTACAGACTGTCAATATTTGTAGGGCCTGACTTTTAGTGAATTAAGATATATCACGGGCGCTTATCGTGAAATCCAAAAAAGGATGGATCGAATCCAGAATTTTGTAGATTTGCATCATCGGGATGTAGCTCAGTCCGGTTAGAGTATACGCCTGGGGGGCGTGGGGTCGGAAGTTCGAATCTTCTCATCCCGACCGAT
>ENA-ORXM01002826-ORXM01002826.1-marine-metagenome-genome-assembly--contig:-NODE-2826-length-18977-cov-4.237725_pt1 | contig 18977 bp, 20 predicted proteins | sample MGYA00237867_ERZ511480 | MGnify/ENA primary metagenome ERZ511480 (study PRJEB26309, sample SAMN06266103) | marine metagenome | isolation source: Algal blade | place: United Kingdom:Sidmouth, United...
GAACAAAAACAACAAAAAGCGAGGATACCCCAAAAAAAAGCGTCAGAACAATGCCTAAGAGTTTATTGATAATTGTTGTATTTATGGTATTGGCCTCTTGCGATGATAATCTGGTCAAGGCAGAATTCAAGGCGACCGACGGTGGTATCTGGAACAAAGACAGTATCGTCGAATTTACGTTCACCGAAATCGATACGGTTCAAAAACACAATTTGTTTATCAATCTTCGCAATGATCAAGACTATCCATACAACAATTTATTTTTGATTGCAGAACTCAACTTTCCTTCAGGTGATATACTGACCGATACCCTGGAATATGAGATGGCCAAACCAGACGGGCAATGGCTGGGAAAAGGCCATGGTAGCATAAAGGAAAATAAATTGTGGTATAAAGAGAACATCGTTTTTCCTTCCTCTGGCGTATATACCTTACGCTTGGCCCATGCGATGCGCAAGAATGGAAATGTAGACGGTGTTGCCAATTTAGAGGGTGTCACCGACGTAGGTTACGAAATAATAAAAAGTAATTAAGTATATGGCAAAGGCCGTTCAGAAAAAGAAGAGCAGAGGCTTTTTCAAATTCATTAAATGGTTCTGGATACTATTCGCCACGGGCGTTCTTTCGGTATTGTTACTCTTCTTATTGGCCTCATGGGGCGTTTTTGGGGAACTCCCCACTTTTGAGACCTTGGAAAATCCGCAGACTAATTTGGCATCTGAGATTATTTCCTCAGATGGTAAAACTCTTGGTAAATTTTATTTGGATGATAATCGAACCGACGTTTCGTATAAAGATCTTCCGCAAAATTTGGTCGATGCGCTGATCGCTAGTGAAGACATTCGTTTTCATGAGCATTCGGGTATTGATTGGTATGGAACATTGAGGGCAGTCTTCTTTTTAGGCAAACGTGGCGGGGCCAGTACTATTTCGCAGCAATTGGCCCGGCAACTTTTTGTGGGCGTGCGATCGAGAAACAAGTTCGAGACCATCAAGCAAAAAGCCATGGAGTGGGTGATAGCAACACGACTGGAGCGAAGCTATACCAAAGAAGAGATTATCAAAATGTACTTGAATGTCTATGACTTCGGTAACAATGCCGATGGTATTCGGTCCGCGGCACGAATCTATTTTGGTAAGGAACCTAAAGACCTCAAAATTGAAGAATCCGCCATGTTGGTCGGTATGTTGCAGAACTCATCGCTATATAATCCCTTGCGTCGCGAAGAACTTACTTGGAAAAAAAGGAATACCGTTTTGGGCCAATTGGCTAAGTATGAATATATCAGTGAGACGAAAAAAGATTCGCTGCAAGCAAAGGAGATAGACCTAAATTATCATCCTGAATCGCACGCTGATGGTATTGCTACTTATTTCAGAATGTATCTTCAGGGCTTCATGAACGATTGGATCAAAAAAAACCCGAAGCCAGCCTTGGAAGGGGAGCGTGACAAGTGGAATCTTTACCTTGACGGAATGCGGATCTATACGACCATAGATTCCCGGATGCAACAGAATGCCGAGGATGCGGTCGCGCAACACATGGAACGTTTGCAGACTGAATTCTTTGTTCAGAACACCCCGGCACGAAATAAGACCGCACCCTTTGTAGACCTTCCCAATATTGAAATCGAAAAAATAATGGAACGGGCGGTGAAAAGATCCGAACGATGGAGGGTCATGAAAGCGGCCGGCCGTTCAGAGAAGGAGATTCGAGAATCCTTTGATAAGAAAACGGAAATGACGGTTTTTGATTGGAAAAGTGAGACTAGGGAGAAAGATACCATAATGACTCCTATGGATTCCATTCGATATTATAAGACATTTTTGAGAACGGCAATGATGTCCATGGAACCGCAGACGGGTCACGTAAAAGCTTGGGTAGGCGGTGTTGATTATAAACACTTTCAATACGATAACGTTTTTCAAGGCGCTATCCAAGCGGGCTCTTTATTCAAACCTTTTGTGTATGCTGCAGCTATAGATCAGTTGCGATTATCGCCCTGTGACGAATTCCCGGACGTGCTGTATTGTATTGAAGCTGGGAAGCATGGAAATATGGAGGCCTGGTGTCCCGATAATTCTGACGGCAAATTTTCCGGGAAATCATATACCTTAAAAAATGCGCTGGCAAACTCCGTGAATACGGTAACGGCCCAATTGATGGATAATATTGGCCCCAAGTCCGTGGTGAACATTACAAACAATTTGGGCTTTTCTAGGGAAGTTCCAGCGGTTCCTTCCATTGCATTGGGTACCTCCGATGTCAATGTGTACGAAATGGTAGGAGCCTACGGAATGTTCGCGAACGAAGGTGTATATGTAAAACCTGTCATGGTTACCCGTATCGAGGATAAGAATGGGACTGTGCTCTATGAGTATGTTCCGGAAACTAAAGATGTGTTGAGCAAAGAGGTGGCCTATGCTATGGTGAACCTTATGGAAGGTGTTACTCAGGGAGGGTCAGGTACCCGTCTACGTCATTCGTACAATAAAAATGTGACTGTGTACAAGGAGATTATTACAGGCTATCCCTACGAGTTAACAAATCCTATTGCAGGTAAGACCGGTACCACCCAAAATCAAAGTGATGGTTGGTTTATGGGCATGGTGCCCAACCTGGTCACAGGGGTATGGGTCGGTGGTGAGGACAAACCCATTCATTTCAAATCTATCACTTATGGCCAGGGAGCTGCCATGGCCTTGCCCATTTGGGGCCTTTATATGAAAAAGAATTATGAAAACGAAGAACTGGGGATCTCCGCCGATGATTTTGAAAAACCGAACGACCTATCCATTGAGGTAGATTGCGACAAAGTGAAAGAGGAGGCCGCCAAAAAAGTAGATACCGACGATGATCTTGATGACCTTGACTTTTAACGTCCGCTGAGACCATTTAAACAAAAGCCCTAGCTTTAAGAGTTGGGGCTTTTCTGTATAAAAACCGTAAATTAGTACAATAACAATGCGGTAGCCATTAATGATAATAAAAGTATGATCCGAAAGACAGTCGACGATGTTGCGAATGCCCTAGCGGGTGTCAAAAATGGCATGACCTTCATGCTGGGGGGATTTGGTCTATGCGGAATTCCGGAAAATGCAATTTCGGAATTGGTCCGACTTGGAGTGACCGACATAACCTGCATTTCAAATAATGCGGGGGTAGATGATTTCGGACTGGGCTTATTATTACAAGGGAAACAGATTAAAAAAATGATTTCCTCTTATGTTGGCGAAAATGAAGAGTTCGAGCGTCAGATGTTGAGTGGCGAACTGGAAGTCGAGTTGACGCCCCAAGGTACTTTGGCCGAAAAATGCCGTGCCGCCCAAGGTGGCTTTCCGGCATTCTTTACACCCGCAGGGTATGGCACTGAGGTGGCCGAGGGAAAGGAAACAAGGGAATTCAATGGAAAGATGCATGTGCTGGAGGAGGCTTTCAAGGCCGATTTTTCATTTGTCAAGGCCTGGAAGGGCGATGAGGCCGGAAATCTTATTTTCAAAGGCACCGCAAGAAATTTTAACCCCTGTATGTGCGGGGCCGCTAACATTACGGTTGCTGAAGTAGAAGAATTGGTTCCGGCGGGAACATTAGATCCCGATCACATTCACATTCCCGGGATATTTGTACAGCGTATTTTTCAAGGAAAGGATTATGAAAAACGAATCGAGCAGCGTACTGTTCGAAAACGGGAATAATTTGAAAATTAAAATACTTTGTTTTAACCGCAAAGTTCGCAAAGAAGGCGCGAAGTCCACTAAGAAATACAATAGCTTTTAGAGCTTTGCGACCCTTGCGCCTTCTTTGTGCCCTTAGCGGTTAAATTTTTAGTTTCCTATATATGTTGTTTGGAGTAATAGTCATAAAATTATTTTAAGTAGTTATGTTAGACAAAAACGGAATAGCCAAGAGAATAGCTAAAGAAGTCAAAGATGGCTACTACGTCAACCTTGGTATTGGAATACCGACATTGGTCGCCAATTTCGTGCGCGACGATATCGACGTAGAGTTTCAGAGTGAGAACGGCGTGTTGGGCATGGGGCCTTTTCCGTTCGAAGGTGAAGAGGATCCAGATATCATTAATGCGGGCAAGCAGACGATTACCACTTTACCCGGAGCTTCTTTTTTTGATTCCGCCACAAGTTTCGGAATGATACGGGGCCAACATGTCGACCTCACCATATTAGGTGCTATGGAAGTAGCTGAAAACGGCGATATCGCCAACTGGAAGATTCCCGGAAAAATGGTCAAGGGAATGGGTGGCGCAATGGATCTGGTCGCATCTGCAGAAAACATAATCGTTGCGATGATGCACACCAATCGCGCCGGAGCGTCTAAGTTATTGAAAAAGTGTTCCCTCCCGCTCACCGGTGTTGGCTGCGTCACCAAAATTGTCACAAATCTCGCTGTACTAGAGGTTACATCAGAAGGGTTTCTACTTAAAGAACGCGCTCCTGGAGTTACTGTCGATGAAATCAAAAAAGCGACTGAAGGCACGTTGCTGGTAGAAGGAACGATTCCGGAAATGGCTGTTTAAAAATTCAAACTCAAAACAGTTGTTTTTGAGTTTGAATTGGATATTTGGACTTGAATTTGCACGCATTTCGTCGAAGAAATTGACCGTTTATATTTTTCACAACATTTTTATATCGGTTCACAACAAGTTTTTTGTTCCATAGTTCTTGTGAAGTACATTTATAGTGTTATTAATTGAAAGTCGTATCCCCAATCCGGCCTTAAACAAAACCTACAAGACTATGGAAGCCCAAATAAACCAAACGCAAGAAGAAATTCAAGTGTACAAAAACGATTTTTTAAGCGGAATCGTTATGCTTACCAAAAAGTTATTTATGCTTTAGGATTTTTTGAAGAAGAAAATCAAAGAAGAGCGGCTTCCCCAAAGGCCGCTCTTCTTTGATTTTGGTATATTCGGTTTACTTTTTCTCCGATATGCAACTCAGATTTCAAAAATGCCAAGCCACAGACTTGGAATTGCTTGTACAAGTTTCGAAAAGTACTTTTAGCACTGCCTTCGAGAAAGCTAATAATGCTGATGATTTCAAGACATATATTGATCAGGCATTTTCTAGGAAAACACTATCATCCGAACTTAATAATGCCAATACTTCTTTTTATTTTGTATTTGACAATACCAATCTTGTCGGCTACTTCAAACTAAACGAAAACGATGCACAGACCGATTTGAAAATGACCAAAAGTCTGGAACTTGAGCGTATCTATATACTTGAGAATTTTCAGGGTAATGGAATCGGAAAATGGATATTGGAAGAGGTCAAAAAAATAGCCGAAAGCAAGCAAAAGAAATTTCTTTGGCTCGGGGTATGGGAAGAGAATGTAGGGGCTATCCGATTCTATAAAAAACAAGGGTTTTCAAAATTCGGCACCCACCCCTATTATGTAGGAAGCGATAAACAGACCGACTGGCTGATGCGATTCGATTTACGTAACTTCGGTACGGATTAAAATCAAATCGAAATGAGAACTATAGTTTTCTTCGTGCTATTGTCATTGGGCGCCCATTTGACCCTCGCCCAAGAATATTATTTTCCTGAAAGAAACGCAAGCTGGGAACAAAAACCGCCTGGGGACTTTGAAATTGATGCTGGTGCACTTCAAGAAGCAGTTAAGTTTGCCGAGAATAATGAATATTCCGGTTCAAGAGATTTGCGCGTCGCCATCTTGAAAGGATTTGAACGCGAACCCTTTCATGAGATTTTGGGGCCGACCAAAAAACGGGGTGGCCCGGCTGGGATGGTGCTCAAAAATGGATTTGTGATTGCCCAGTGGGGCGATACCAAACGCGTCGATATGACCTTCAGCGTTACCAAAAGCTTCTTGTCGACCGTAGCCGGGATGGCCGTAGACCGAGGTCTTATTGCCGACACCGACGATAAAGCCGGAATGTATATCTGGGACGGTACGTTTGATGGCGACCACAATTCAAAAATCACCTGGGCCCATTTGTTACAGCAAAATTCCGATTGGTCGGGCGAACTTTGGGGAGGGAAAGATTGGGCAGATCGCCCACCGAGAGAAGGCGGTCTCGACGATTGGAAATTCCGAAAACTTAACGAACCCGGGACGGTGATGGAATACAATGATGTTCGGGTAAATGTATTGGCTTATGCGCTCACCCACGTTTGGCGTAACCCGCTACCAAAAGTACTCAAAGAAAACCTCATGGATAAAATAGGTGCCTCCACCATATGGCGGTGGCATGGGTATCAACATGCGTGGACGGAAATCGACGGTATTCAAATGAAATCCGTTACGGGTGGGGGACACTCCGGCGCGGGGCTTTTCATCAACACCGAAGACATGGCCCGTTTCGGACTATTGTTTCTGAACGGCGGAAAATGGAAAGAAGAGCAATTGATCAGCGAGGCTTGGATCAAAAAAGCGATTGAGCCCTCGAAGCCCAATGCCAATTATGGTTATATGTGGTGGCTGAACAAAAAAGGCGATCGCCACTGGCAAGGACTTTCAGAAAATATGTACTATGCGGCAGGGTTTGGTGGTAATTTTATCGTAATCGATACGGAGAACCAATTGGTCGCAGTAACCCGTTGGCTACAACCCGATAAAATTGACGAATTTATGACCAAGCTAAGTGCGGCTCTAAAGTAGTCTCGAGATAATAATTGAAAAAAAGTTTCTTAAAAGAGCAAGATGATTAGCGGGAATAATGGATATGCTAAGAAGAGGTGATTTTTCTTTTCCCCGGCCCTGAATGGGAGGAAAAATTCTGATGAATTTGTGAAAAAAGAGAAAATCTTTTCCCGCCTGTGGCGGGCAAGGGAAATAAGATTTTCGGCACTAAAGCGCTTATTCGTTATTCACGTTAGCTTCAGCATTTTAAAAAGAGCAGACTTGTAAACTCTCCCTACAGGTATTTTTCGATTTCCCAAAAACACCAGATTTCCCTGTATCCTATCTATCGCCTCAGAATTAATAATATACGATTTATGTACCTGTAAAAATTGATTTTCGGGTAATTTAGATTTCCAACTTTTAAGCGAATCCAAATAAGAATATTTATTTGAATCAGTGGCGACGGTAACGTAGTTTTTATCCGATTCGATATAGATGATATCGCGGATTGCGATTTTGTGCAGCGTCTTGTCGATGTTCAAAAATATCGTTTCGTGATCTTCACGCTCTTCGACAGCCTTTATGGTATGGGGTTCAAATCGTTTTTTCGTTTTGTTCACTGCTTTTAAAAAACGATCAAATGAAAATGGTTTTACCAAATAGTCACAAATGGTATCCAATTCAAAGCTCGCGACTGCATGCTCGGGGTAAGCAGTCGTCATGATTACATAAGGAGGGTTGGAAAGGGTTTTCAGGTACTGAATGCCCGATATATCCGGTAGATTGATATCCAAAAAAATCAAATCTACGGCTGAATCCTGAAGCATCTCATTAGCCTGCAAGGCCGATTGAAAACAAGCAATAAGTTCCAGATCGGGTATTTTCGCGACATACCGCTGTAGAATGCGCTGTGCGGGAATTTCATCTTCTATGATGATACATTTCATACTAGGTGTAGTTTCAAATGTACCTGAAAGGTTGTAGTTTTCGTAATCTGTAGTTCATGCTTGTCTTTATATAATAGATGTAATCGCTTTCTCAAATTACTTAACCCCAATTGTGCTTCTTCATTATTTGTGGGTTCTTCTTTTATCGTATTCTCGCAGTAACATTCTAAAATACCGTTTTGTACTTGAATATTGATTTTTATGGTACTATTCGAGGCACTATGTTTAAGAGCGTTCTCGATTAAGGTAATTAAAAGCAAAGGTGCAATTTCGTAATTATATGTATCGACCCATTTTTTGTAGGTAATCCGTTTGAGGTTCTCCGTTCTTATTTTTTGAAAGGCGATGTAATTATCGATATACTCCAGTTCTTTTTGGAGCGCAACGGTATTGGAATTGCTTTCGTAAAGCACATGTTTTAGATTATCCGATAGCATTAAAATCATGTCGGGAACTGCATCGGGTTTTTCCAATGAAGAGGAATAGATGGTGTTGAGGTTGTTAAAAAGCACATGCGGATTTATCTGCGATTTTAAGAACTGTAACTCCATCTCCGTATGCGCTTTACGTATTGATTCTACTTCTTCCTGTTTCTCCAAAAAGCGGAACAGCACCCAAATAAATGAAAAGAAAACTAAAGGTACCAAGGTCTGCCAAAGATAGTCCGATAGGCATTTTAGAATGGAACAGCCACATTGCGCAAAAAAGTTACAGTATAGCTGGGTGGCAAAAAAAGCAATACATCCGATAAGTAAAACGTACAACAGGTACATTTTTCGCTGTATAAAAAAAGGAAGGAGAATTTGGTCATTGATATATACGATAACCAAAAGAATAAAGAAATATTGAAGAAATGGGTTCGCTTTCCAATGGTATTCGGGAAAAACGAAAAGGGAAATAAAAACAAAGAGTGCCCAGAACAGTAGATGTATCAAGATTTTGGAAACACGATGGCTCAAGAAGTTCATGGACTGTATTATGCGCTCAAAGTACCCAAAATGTGCCAATAGTTCAAAAATGATGTACCAACGGATAGTTCACCGATACCAACGACCTAAAATGTAAGTATAGCGCATTACAGCGCTGCGAAGTAGGGTTTATACCTCAAAGTCGGTTGTTGGCACAAGTTGTTTATTTGGCGGACGGGAAGGCATTAGGTTTGGGAAAACAAAAAAATGGACATCCTAAAAAAACCTATCGGCTTCCTGTTCTTCTGTTTAATCACTTCATGTCAAATGGATGCGCAACAGACCAATCAAACAAAAGTAGATGCAAAGGGCAATGAAATGTTGGTCGGTAAAATCGACAAAAACGGATTGGAACATATGCCATACGCTTCTTGGTTCGAAAAGAATTATGGGGCTTATGAAGTCGATAGCAAAACCATCAAATCAATCAAAAACGAACTTCGAACATATTCGATCACCTTATTTTTGGGCACATGGTGCGGCGACAGCAAACGGGAAGTACCACGATGCTATCGTATTTTGGAAGAAGCAAAATTTCCTATGGACCAATTGACGGTCGTAGCTCTTGATTATGAAGGGGAGCAGTATAAAAAGAGCCCCGGGGGTGAGGAACAGGGGCTGAATATCGTTAAAGTACCCACGTTCATTTTTTCAAGGAATGGAAAGGAAATGAATAGGATTGTAGAATCGCCCATTGAAACCTTGGAGAAAGATATGGCCGCAATAGTTACCGGCAAAAACTACTCGCCCAATTACAGTGCCGCTCGTGTTGCACTGCCGCAAGACTAAAAGACTATTCTGAAAATATCTAAAGTTGGTTAAGAATAACGAGTGCCTTTTCTAGGGTTTCCCGTTTTTTGGCAAAGCAGAACCGTAGTACACCATCTTGACGCCCACCTACATTAAAAGAGGATATGGGAATGCAGGCCAGTTTATATTCGATAATCAAACGCTTTGCCAAGTCCTCATCACTTTCGGTTGTAATTTCTGAATAGTCTATCAATTGAAAATAGGTGCCTTGCGATGGGGTAAATTTGAATTTTGATTCTTTCAGTCCGTTCAGAAAAAAATTCCGTTTTTCTTGGTAAAATGCGTTGAGGCCCAAGTAATTTTCTTCATTTTTTAAATATTTGGCCATAGCCCTTTGTACCGGATGGTCTACACAAAAAACCGCGAACTGGTGTGTCTTTCTAAACTCGTGCATGAGTTCAGCAGGTGCGGCACAGTAGCCCATTTTCCATCCCGTCACATGAAAGGTTTTTCCAAAGGATGCACATATAAAGCTGCGCTGGGCCAAATCGTCGAAACGCGATGCGCTTTGGTGTTCGGCCCCATCAAAAACAATATGTTCGTAGACTTCATCGCTGACCAAGATGATATTGGTCGGGCGCAGTATTTCCTGCAATTGTAACATGTCTTCTCTAGAAAATATACGTCCGCTGGGGTTATGGGGCGTGTTGATAACCACCATTCGGGTTTTGGGCGAAATCTTGTTTTTGAATTCTTCCCAATCCACTTTGTAATCCTTGGCATTCAATTGAACATAAACGGGAACGCCCCCATTGACCTCGATGGCCGGTTCGTAACAATCATAGGCCGGTTTGAGTACGATGACTTCGTCGCCTTGGTGCACAAATGCCGTAATTGCCGTGAATATGGCTTGGGTAGCTCCGACCGTTACCGTAATTTCTTTTTCGGGGTCATAGCTTCTTTGGTGCAGCTTTTCGATTTTTTCAGAAATAATTTCCCGAAGACCGTAATACCCCTGCATGGCCGCATATTGGTTATGACCTTGCGCCATAGCTTGCGAAACGTATTCCATTAGTTTTGAATCGGCTTCAAAATTTGGGAAGCCCTGAGATAGGTCTATCGCATCGTGTTTTCTGGCCAGATTTCCGACCGTTGTGAAAATGGTAGTCTTGACATCGGGTAGCTTCGAAGGAATTGTCTTTAAAGTGATGGGCATATATAGAATTGCAAGTCTAAAACTACAAAATTTCGATAATACCGGTTCGACAGTTTTGGCCTAATAACTTATATTTATGCGATATAAAACTAAAACCATGAATAAGTTTAAGTGCGTTGTACTACTTATAATTTGTATTGCCATATCCAGTTCTGCATTTTCACAGGAAGAAAAACGGAAATCTTCGTCCAGAATAAAGGTCTTGATCGTTGATGGTCAGAACAATCATGATCAATGGCCGAAAATTACCTTTATGCTTAAACAGTTTATGGAAGATAGTCGGCTTTTTATGGTGGATATTGAACGCTCTGCATTTACTTGGAAAGGCGAAGAGTATCTGGCAGATTTCGCTGTTGAGGGAATTGAAAAAACGGAGGCCTTGGAAAAACCGAAGCCGGATCCGGAGTTTAATCCCGATTTTTCAAAGTATGATGTCGTCATAACGAATTTTGGGTGGAACGCTGCCCCATGGCCCGAGGGCACACAGAAGAATTTTGAAACGTATATTCAAAACGGTGGCGGCTTGGTTGTTTTTCATGCTGCAGATAATTCCTTTCCTCAATGGGAAGCCTATAACAAGATGATCGGTTTGGGCGGTTGGGGAGACCGTACCGAAAAGGATGGCCCTTATGTCTATTATAACGATGAAGGCGAAATGGTTCGAGACGATACTGCCGGAAAAGCGGGAGCCCATGGCCCACAGCACGAATATCAGATACAGATTAGAAATGGCGAACATCCGATTACCAAAGGTATGCCCGAGAAATGGTTGCACACTAAAGACGAGCTATATGAGCGTTTGCGTGGCCCTGCGGAAAATATGGAAATTTTGGCGACAGCTTATGCTTCGCCAGACCAAAAAGGATCTGGGCATCACGAACCGGCCCTGATGGTCTTGAACTATGGTAACGGACGGATTTTTCACAACATTATGGGCCATGCCGATTATTCGGTACAAGGCGTTGGGTTTTTAACAAGCATGCTAAGAGGTACGGAGTGGGCGGCTACGGGCAAGGTTACTCAAGAAATACCAAAAGATTTTCCAACGGCGAACAAATCCAGTTCTAGGGAATTTGAAAAACGCTAATGGAACTAACCCTCAGCATTCCGGCTTTACTCTTTCCAGCGATCTCACTGACGATGTTGGCCTATAATGCGCGATATTTGGCCATTGCCGCCTTGATTCGCCAATTGCACCAAAAATATCAGGAAACTGAATCTACTGCTGTAGCACTTCAGGTCAAACAATTACGAAAACGGCTTTCCATCATTAAGAACATGCAGGCCACCGCTATTTTCAGCTTTCTTCTGGCAGTAATAACAATGTCACTCATTTATGTAGAATTGCGTTTCTGGGCCAATCTTATTTTCGGCATCAGCCTTTTGGCTCTAATGGTATCCTTAATCCTTTCACTTATTGAAGTGCAGCTTTCGACCAAGGCACTCTCGATTCAGTTGGAGGATATGGAGACTCCTCCCTGAAAGAATATCGCTATTCCTTGTAATCAATAGAATGCTTCGAGGCAAATCTCCCGATGATGTCTCGGATATTTCATTACGCTTCAATCCATGATTAAACGTCGGTACATTGACTTATTCTGGGCAGTTTTTGCCATTTATACATCAGACCTTGAAAACCGTACAGCATTCCGGTCAAAACACACATAATATTTTGAATAAATTTGCCATAAGTATTTAATAATTAGATAAATACATGTTACATTTCTTGCAGATTCCGTTACATATATAGTATGCGTTGAATATTCTGAAGCCTACTTTTGGAAATATAAATAAGAACAAAGGAAACAGCGCTATGGAAGATGAAACGGCGACATATGCATTGGATGAAATTAAGGCTATCAGCTTTTTTTCGACTTCGCTTGATACAAAGCAATCCATAGAAGAGGTATTATGGAGTATAACGAAAGATGTAGTCTATCAACTGGGCTTTGTTGATTGCGTTATTTATACACTCGATGATGAAAATAAGAACTTGAACCAACAAGCGGCATTCGGGGAAAAGAATCCCACGGATACTGTTATTTATAATAAGATTAGTATCCCGCTGGCCGAAGGCATCGTTGGGAGCGTGGCTAAGAATCGAAAAGCGGAGCTGATCAACGACACTTCAAAAGATGTTAGATATATTGTTGATGACGAGAACCGGCTGTCGGAACTATGCGTGCCTATAATTGTTGGCAGTACACTTTTTGGTGTTATTGATTCAGAGCATCCTGAAAAGAATTTTTATACCGAAAGGCATTTGCACCTATTGACCATTATAGCGGCCCTTTGTGGGCGAAGAATTAAAGAGCTTGGCAACAACAACTCCACAAAAAAAGTCTTCAGCCGTTCAAATTCCTATTTTAAGGAACTGGAGCGGCTTATGCAAACAGAAAAAATATATAAAAATCCGGATCTAAATCTAGGTTCGACTGGAGAAATGCTGGGAATATCGGCCTGTTATCTGTCGAGTATGGTCAACACTATTCTCGAAAAAAGCTTCATCGACTATGTCAACGAGTACCGCGTAGCTGAAGTAAAAAGGAATCTACATGACGAGGAATTTGGTCATTATACTATTCTTTCGGTCGGTCTCGAGGCCGGTTTTAACTCTAAGTCGGCATTTTATAGTGCTTTTAAAAAGCAGACCGGTAGCACACCCTCTCAGTTTAAAGAGAAGTATTTATCTAAAGTCTCAAGCCGTCTAGGACAATCGGCCTAATTCGATTATTTGCATTTTCGATTATAATCAAGTTGGTTCTCTTAATTGGCATTAGAGGTGCTAGTTTATTTTATAGATCTTTCCTTCTAAAAAACTATTTCTGATTTCTTCTTTTTTATCTAAATAGAATCGTTCTGGCTTCACATTGAGTGTGCTTAACGGGCAGGTAGCGTTACCGATTTCATGTTCTGCTGACCCCCCTGAGACGTGGTTGAGAAATATCAGTTCTTAATTGTCTTGTTCGCCTCAAAAGCGATACGGCCTTCGGGCTTCAGGATTGGTTGTATCAAGATTTTTTTATTTCATCAGTCTGTCTTTCACAACTTCTGTATAAATGGATGGATTTAGATTATGGATGGTTCAATTTTAACTGTATTCAGTAAATATTATATATAAAAAACTGAAAATCAAGGCATTAAATAGAGTCCTGATTCTTTAAGTTCTAAATATTCAGGACAGTACAATTCAGAATCGGTAATAGGTTTGCGTCGTTAATAATCCTTAAAAATAGAATTATGAAAACTAAAAGAAGCCTGTTTCAAAGAATTGCACCTACACTATTGCTGGTATTGTCAATGGTCCTTACCCAAAATTGTACAGTCGATGTGCCTCCCGAAGATCCTAATCCGCCAACGTTCTCTTTTCGCATTATCGGCGATGGATTTGACCACACCTTTACCCAAGACACCAATTTCAATAATATCACTTTAATGTTAAGAATGGGGGTTACCTATCAATTTACTTTTTATGGCAATGATGATGGTGGCATGGACTACATGAATTGGGTTGCGGTGCACACGGGCAGTATGACAGTAGACCCCAATTTACATGGTGAATGGAACTTTAATGACAGTGGTGGCGCGACTGTATTGGAATGGTATGGCAGTCCCAGCGATCCGGTATCGGGAAGTATCATAGGAGGCACTTTTACGACACAAGGTGATGTAACATCCAATGGCACTTTTGGGTTCACGCTACGAGATTATGGCGGTGAATCAGGAAGGTCGAATAGGGTTGACGTACAATTACCAGTGTTTTTTGGCGCTCATAATACTAGGATTAGGGAAGATTAGTCAACCAATTTCTTTAGAAGAGCAGATTTGAAATAGTCAAAACTTTAAAAGTATATATCATGAGAACAAGAAAGACCGTAAAACGATTTTTAAGTATTCTATTAATAGTATGCCTCGCAATGGCCTGCGAAAAGAATGGCGATATTGGTCCGCAAGGCCCACAGGGAGAACAAGGTATTCAAGGTGAGCAGGGCCCAACCGGGCCTCAAGGGGAACCTGGCGAAGACGGTGCTGTAGCCAATCAGGGGGAACAGGGCATTCAAGGAGAGCAGGGTCCAGCTGGTTCGGACGGAAGTAATGGCACCAATGGAACAAATGGAGCTAATGGCGACGGCTTTACGGGAGGTTCTTATTCAGCAGGTACAGGAATAGTGACTTTTACAAGTGATGATGGTCTTGGGTTCGTTACGGGAGACCTTCGTGGAACTAACGGCGCCGATGGAGCAGATGGCCCACAGGGTCCGCAGGGAATACAAGGTATTCAAGGCCCCGCAGGTAATGACGGAGCTAATGGCCAAGACGGCGCACAAGGTATTCAAGGCGTTCAGGGAGATACTGGGCCTGCGGGCGCGGACGGAAACGATGGTGACGACGGCATAGATTTTGAATATTCCGTATACGAAGAAGCTGTCTGGGACACTTTGGTTCAAGCCGAAAGAGATACTACTGGAATAGTCTTTGTTACCGTACCGAATATTGTATACCCCAACAACAAACTTACCGAGGCATCTGCGGCTAACATCGATAATCAATCCTTGACTTTAGGTCCTTTTGTACAACATTACGGTGTTGATCTGGCCGAAAGGGATCTACAGGCCGTTGTCGATGGCACGGGAGGCAATCCCAATGCAATCGAGCACACCAAAAAAGACGGTGCCACAAGTTCTTTTGAAAGTATCGATCTTTATGTGACGGATATAGACGGTTATGATGCGGCCGCCACATCAAGTTCTTGGACAATAACATTTGACTATAAAACCTCGCTAGCTACTGGCACATATAGCTGCAATATAAATGGAAGTACATCAATGCCCGCCAGCACAACATATACCGAGATTTCCCGCACATGGTCAAAAAATGCATCTACCTACATTTGGATCAGAAATGGTTCAGGCACACAGTCAGGAGCCGATTCTAAACTGACAATTACTAATGTTAGGGTAACAGAAAACGGAATTGATTTTCTTTTGATGCTGATGTTGATGTCCCATTTACTCTATTTAATAATTCGAAAAAGAAAATCAAAGCCATGAAAAAAATAATGATCACCATTTTGACGGTTCTTTTATTTGTGTCAATTACAGAAGCAAAAGATTGTAGAGAATACAAAGTACAATACTATTGGAAATCTTACTGGAAAACCAGTAAGAAACTGCCAGCAGGATACTTCTATTTCAACGATAAGGTTTATTTGGACGGGGAAGAGGTTTCTTCGATATATGTAAACGGGAAAGAAGTTGTCGCTGTTTATGACGCGGGAGTCCTTAAGTATGAAAAGTAAACTACCCATTTACAGAAGAACTATATTTTTATAAAAATGAGCGAAATAATATCACTTACAAACGATACTCTCGATCCAATGCTTTTCCTTTTGGATAATTACGGAGTCAAAGAAGTCAGAGGGCATAACGACAATGCCATCATTTTAGAAATGTTTGACGAGCTTAATTTCGGGCACCATAACCTGCACGACGAAACAAGTTGGTGTGCTGCAGCAATGGGATGGTCTTTAAAAAAAACAGGATATGCCTATTTACAAACATTATCTGCAGCGGCTTATCTAGATTATGGGGAGTCGGTTATAAAAAGCCCAAGAATAGGTGATATCGCTATTTTTTGGAGAGGCAAGTTCAAAGGGGAAAAAATACCTGGCACCAATGTCATGAAAGCCCATATTGGATATAGAATAGGATATGAGCCCTATTGGATGAAACTTTTATCCGGAAATGTTTCGGACGAACTCAATATTTCAAAACAACCAATGCGAAAGTTATTGGATATTAGAAGACCCTACAAATGAAAGACTCAACAAAATATATAATACTTGCTGTTGTAGTGGTATTTATAATTGTTAGCGCCACTTTACAGATAAGCGGCTGGTTCAAAAGGGACAAGACCAAGTCCGAATACATAGAAGCCAAAAAGGCGGCAGAAAAATCCATTGAGGAAAACCTGAGATATGTTGACAGCCTTAAAATCGCAACAACAGAACAAATGGACAGTATGTTCTTTGTTAACAAAATTATTGAAAAAGAACTGCAGCTTCTTAAAGAGACTAAAATCATAAATCGAAAACAATATGAAAAATTTGATAATTATAGTGCTACTGATAAACAGCTTGACAGCCTTCCCGCAGAATTCTGGAGAAAATATAATAGTATCCCGAATTGAATATCAATCTCTTTTGATAGCCGCCAACATAACCGTGGACAATTTAAAGTTCAAGATCAAAGAGCTTGAAATAGTGAACAAGGCACTTCAAAATTCCAGGTCTATGGAAAAAATGCTTCAACAAAACTTTGATCTGGCAATAGCCAAAAACCAAAGCACGATAGAAGGCATGAAATATCAGATGGAAAAAATGAACAACTATGTCAGATACCTAAAAAAAAGAGTCCGAAAGGCTTGGTTTAACGGTATTTGGCAAGGGAACACAATGATGGCCGTTATAGTGGCCATCCTGATTTTGCTCTAAATAATTCCTATATTTGATAAAAACTTACCAATGGGTTCTAAAACAGCGGATATTACCACAGGATTAAGATTGGCCACTCAATGTCCGTTGGACGAAAAAACTTTTTTCAAAACTCTGGAAGACCTTGCCGATTTAGGCAACGACAACAACAAAGCTTTTACTTATTATGAAGGAATGGGGGTTTATTGTCTTGAAGACAAAAAACACTATATCTGGGAAGAAGTAGGTTTTGGGCAAGAAGGAATCATACCTGGAAGCTTTGTCTATCCCCCGAACACTATTGTAGATGAAATCGATTATAGCGGAAGGGTATTTAACTTTGTAATATCTGCTGGACAAAGCGGCTCTTTAGATCTTTTCTTTATAGAGCCCTCCGTGAATATCAGAATAGACGATAATATCAATACACTTGGCGAAGCAATGCATTTCGGTAATTTTGATATTGGCAATGGCGTCATGGATTATGCTCTTGTCAAAAATACTTTCGCATCGCAATCCGGATACAACATTCTTTCAACAGCAAATATTGGTGATGAAATAAAACTTTACAACGCCACCAATCAAAAATATTTACGGCATTTCAAGCTTACCGCAACTGTTTATGGCGATTACCTTTTAATGGATATTATCGAAAAAGGCAATTGGACCCCAGAGGGGATTTTGTTCCCTATTCAAAAGCTGGTCATAAACTTGCTCAGGGAAACCAATTATAGTATTCAGCTCAACGGTTCGGTAATAACACTTTATAGGGGAGCTGCTGCCGTTGGCACCGCAGACCTTTCCGCCCTTCTTGGACCTGTAGGGTCTTCCATTACTTCCGGGGTATTAAATCCAATTACCGGAATAGTAACTTTTACCTTAGCAGACACAAGTACTTTCGATGTTGATTTTTCGGGACTGATCAATGCCGATGATTTTATTAAAAGAACGGGAAATATAGCCGCCAAAGGAAAAGATATATATGAAAATCTTTTTGTTTCCAAAGCCGTTAATGGATTTTACGGAAAAGGATATTATGCCGTTGATCTGAGCACCAATTACAACAACACTACTTTCCCTGGATTTCCTTATCCGGCGAACAGGGATTATGTTCTTGCATTGGTCAATGGGGCAAGATATGTAATGATCAAGAAAAATAATTTCGCATTTAGAAGACTTTTCCTGAACCCAAATACAGTCATAGGGCTTTCCTTCTTCAAATACAGGGATAATGCGGAAAAGTCCATGCAATTCATTGCCTATACCAAAATATTGACAAGGGCAACAACTCTTGTTGGTCTTAATTCCGATTATTATGCATTTCCCATATACGGAACCCTTGACACTGTAATCCCGTTGCCGAGCACAGGAGCCCCCTTTAATGAAACGGGAGTTCGCGCGGGAATTAACGAAGCTGATGCTTATTGTATTTTTACACAAGTTGCTACCGAAGGGCTTTCGCTCAAGAAATCAATACAACTTCCCTATACTTTAAGAAATGAGGACCATGGAAGAATACTCCATCTTGGAGGTTCTACGGGGGCTGTAACGATACCAAAACTTAATTATGGTTTTGAATGTGGTTTTCTTCAGTCCGCTAATGATGCTCAACAAGTTTCTTTTGTTGCCGGAACCGGTGTTCAAATATTCAAACCCGCAACAAAAGAGGCAATAATAGAAGGGCAATACCATACAGCTTATATATATTCAAATGATGAATTTACCGCTGGAGGCACTTTAGAGCTTGAAAGCGATTCCTTTGTTCTTTGTGGCGACCTAAAAAATTCTTAATGAACAATTTTTTAAAAAATGTTCTTAAATCCGATACAACACAATCCATATCGGGTGGTGGTCAACCAGGACCAGGAGAGCCTGTTTTCGGATTTAAAGTATGGCTATATATCTTACCGTCCAACTCAAAGTAATTTCTATAATTTCCCGAAGAGGCTACACCAATATTTTCTAAGCTTAAAACTGAAAAAGCATCATTGAGTTTAGCTTCTACTTTTGGTGT